>JGI24022J15233_10002436_pt1 | contig 17441 bp, 6 predicted proteins | sample Ectturendosymbi2_FD_15233 | JGI IMG/M metagenome (IMG submission 15233) | reverse complement strand
CTCTAGCGCAATCGGCGGAGGAGCTAGGGCGTTGGTAAGGCAACCGAAAACTGCTGTTTTTTAGGCTGAAATCAAAGTACGAATATATCGTACGCCGGCTCTCAAAGTGTCCGGAGTCGCAACTCTCAAGGGGTCGGGAGGTTTTTGGGTGGAGACGCAGTTGGATTCCTAAGCACACTAGGAGTCGGATTTTTTATCCGACTTCGGAAGTCCAATTGAATCATTTTTATATCGTACTCCTAAGATGGGATTCCCCGTTGAAATGGTACAACTTCTTTTGAAACTTTTGTAGAAAAAGCGAAATTCTTGATGTGTGCTATGATTTCCATTCATTGCTAGTTGTTACAAAATTGTCAATAACTTCATTCATGTTATGTTGAGGTACCGGAGTCGGAAATTTTGGAAAGGTCGGATTCGGACATTTTACCTCCGATTGCCCCCAACCCTGTTTTTAATACGGAAAAAGAAATAATTTTCAAGACCTCTGATATTTTTGATAAGATTGATATTTTTGTTGATAAGATTGATATTTTTTTTTATTTAGACCTCTGATATTTTTGATAAGATAATAGTTTTGAATCTGATATTTTTGAATTTTACTTTAATCGTGTTAAATATTATAGTGTCAGTATTTGACGTTGGTGTGTCATTCGGAAAAGTTAAGTCTGGAAAAAAGCGGACGAAGTCTAGAAAATCTGGAAATTTATATTCAAAATTGCGTAGGAACCCTGTCTGTATATTTTAATATGCAACCAACAATTTTCTAAAACGCGGCGCAGAGGTTTCGCGTGTAGAAGTAAAGCATCTAAATCCGAGCGTAAAGCAACCTACTCCGTTTGTAATGTTATAGTTTTTTATCATTATGATTTGTTTCTCGTGCGTTTGGAGATACAACGTTCAGCAGATGTGATTTCCACATGCCCTTCGTTTTATAACCAAGTCGTTTTGCGTTTGCAGCAAAGATAAAGTCGACTTAATGCTGGTGTCAAGAAACGAGGATGTTCTTCAAATGGTGAGAGCATTTTTTTTCAACGTTTTTGCCAAATAACTGATCGATAAATAAGCGAAATACATGTATTATCTGTCTGAAGTGAATCAAGAGAGTATACGGCGCGCTCTGTCAAAGAATACCCGAAAGTCAACCCAACGTGCTGGAAGGGACCACTGGAAGCATTGCGCTGTAGCAGAAAGAGAAGTGTGGGCCTTAAAGATGTACCTTTTTTCCTACTTTACTCTTGCAGACTGTCTAGTAATGATCTGCGGCGTCTCTCGACTCTCGGTTTCCAGTGTTTTGCCACATGCAACTTCATGTTGTCTGGTGGCTATGGTCGACATTCTGAATTGTCACCTTTGTTATTTAAGGTCGTTTGGAAAAAGCTTCAGCATGTTTTGCTTACCAAAATAGGTTGCTCAGGTATGAATAAGCCACTTCGTTTTGTTTCGCAATAGCAGAGTTACACATTGCGAGAAACGTCATGTAATTGATTTCAGTGACAAAATCTCCAAAACATTACTGTGTATGCGTATGCTTAGCTTAGGCCTTAGAGCAAGAAATTCAAGGACTTTACCTTCTGTTGAGAGATGAAATGCCTGTCGTCAAAACCAAATAGCATTAACAGAAACCTACAGCCCACCATATCGTTTGTCAAGTCGGTCGTGTTGCTATTTTCATGAATAACTGAGTTATTTCTGAACCAGACAATTGTTTTTCAGTTTTACGGTAGGCTATTGCCCAATGACATAATTTTTAAGGATTTTAATCAGCTGTTTTTATGCGGTTTTCAAACACACGCATTCTTCCTTAAAAATTTGTATTTTCATGGCCAATGACAAAAATGGCAACTGTCTGTGTTTCACACGAGGCATCATTTGTGTATGATACCATTTAGACGACTGTTCTCTTTTGACTGTATTTAAGGACATTTGTGGTGTAGTGCCCTGTTGCAAAAGTCTGTTCACAGTGGATTGACGCTTTCCGTGTTGCTTGTAAATAGGGTTGAAGTTGTGCGCTAAATAATTCATGCAGTTCCAGAACGGTCTTGTCAATGGCTCTCAAGTTTTGAGAGCGTAGAAAATTTAGCCGCTAACCTTTGTTATTCCTGCCCCGTTTGCAAATGCACATCGATCAGATCGCGCCACCCAAGAAAAGATGGGACACTCTACACTCGTTGCCATTGTGACGAGCGCCCTTCTCTGGCCTTCATTCGACTGTCGTGCTTAGGTTGCACGTCACGTGACCAATTGTGCGGAAGTGGGCTAATATTCAAGAATTGGGTAAGCCTATTACAATCCGGCCGATCTGTGTGCAGTTACAAATGCTGATGGCAATTATAGTGTGCCTTTCACATATCACTTTTAGCCCGACGTTGAGTTTGTGTTCCGATTGCAGAGTTGACACGCCAACTAAACTGTAGCTCGTACAAGGCAATGTGATGAAGCAAAGTGTGAGGATCATATAAACAGAAATTAGATTACAGTGCCCGCGGCAACACAGAGCTCCTCAAGCGTTGGTCCTTTCCAAAGAAATGAACTCCACTTGCGTGTCAGCTTGTCATTCAGTGCCATCGTTGCATGTCACGGACAGCTGGAACGTCTCTGTTTTTACAAGTCAATGCACAGAAATTCTTTTGAATCAGTCGGTTGCCCGTTTGTGCAACGTCCTGCTTGCAAAAGCAAAGATTTCCTCACTGCGAAACAGTGTTCCATCTCTAAGAAAATTTTACGCTGAGCAAATATTTGTTTTAGTGCCCATGCAATTGCGCAACCATGCAGACACACCACCGGTGAAGCGCTTCAAGCGGTAAATAAGCCATCCGATTTATATACGATGTTAATTTGAAATGTTGCAAGTGCGCGAGAATAAGATTTCACTGCGCATTCGCGCAGTTGCCCACCTTACAGGGAACATTGCTGCGAGGCGAAGCGTATACAGCTGGTTGCGCACGATGCCAAGTGAAGGTGTGTGGTGTGGCCTTCGTCATCTGCTGAAAGCGCAGAAAACTGTTTCAAGAGGCTGATTACGGTACGAAGTCAGTTGAAAGCACTTGGTTTTCTGTGTGCTTTCGGGGAATCAGCCGACTGAGCTCTGCTTTCATCTTTTTGCGATGATTGAAACTCGCACATATTTGTATTCAAGCATGTACACTCCACAGCGGGGTAGGGAGGAGAAACACGTCAGGAAGTTGATGCTTCGTATTTCGTCAAATGCGTATAATCGTAATGTCCAGAGCCCCCTCCTAAAGCGATGTTGAAAACTCCCTTAGGCAGTTGCGAAGAATCGCTGTGTAGCAAAACCTCTACCAGAAAGGATGATCGCTTTGCGAAAATTCCCCAGTGAGGTCAGATTAGGATTACTGTCACTGAGTTGCCCACTCACTATTTAATCGAGCCATTACTTGAACCATGTCAATTGTCTCCACTCCTGGTCAGAGTGGAGCGAAGAATTCTGCCATTTGTTATCGCCACAAATTTTCGTCCACTCGTGTCCTTGGATAATTATCTATTTTTACGTGGTTTCTTTGTTAGAATCTACTATAATTCTGTTAAAATCCTTAAGGTTAATTTGAAACCCTGTGGAAAAAGCAACATACGTTGGAATAAATTTAGCCTAAGTTCGAACTGAGTTAAAGCATCGTGTTTTTCCAGTATTTAAATGCTTTACCAAATGCAAGCTGAGATATTACCGCACCGTGCTGCCCGGCGCTTTATAGGCTTCCAAAAGTTCTGCGTTTCTTCGGGTTATTTCTTAGACTGAGTAAGCAGAAAGAAGACACAAGCTTGTCATTCTCGATTCATCTAGCTTTTGTTTGTCAAAAGCTGATGTTAAAATGCTTCACACATGAAAAAGTGTATTCATATTCCTGTAACGATCGTTTTATCGCAGACACGATCATGTTGTCTTGTATGGCTGGATAACTTTCCACTTCTCCGGCTTAGTTTGATTGAAGTCCAATGAATTTTGAAAAAACTCAAACAATATCAGTCAAGCAGTGATTATTTTTTTTATTCCGTTTTTGTGTACTTAATATACCTCGTTACAAATAGTTAAAAACGCTGTTGCCCTCCGTCAGTTTCCTTTGCAACGACAAGGCGACAAAAGTACACTGACGTGCCGCACCGAGCAACCGTTTGCGTTTCACTGCAGTCAGCAGCGTTTCAAATTCTGCGTCTTCTGAAAATGCTTCTTGCCAACAGTAACAAACTCGACTCCGATCTCAGTGTTTGGCTCCACGCATGATTGTGCACCCAACAAAGAATCTCAAGCCCGTCACCAAGTCGGGTGTTTTCCCTCCAGCAAGACAACGGCGTGTCAACGTTTGAAGCACGCCACTGCTTTTCAGTGCGGTGTTTAAAGCGACGCGGTTTCGTAAACGACGCAGACAGGAATTTTCGGAAGGGCCATCTTTTGAAGAGTAGGCCGCTTGTGTACATAGCAAAAGTAGCACTGTATCAAAAGACACAGTGGGTGTTGTAGAAACATTTATTCCGTGAATACAATTCAGCGACTCAATGGGAGCCGCTAGAAGACAACGTGGACCATACCCTGAAACTTTTTTTGAGTCACTTGAAAAATACCATCCCCTCTAAAGTGAAAGCAAATCGTTGTAGCGGATCCGACTAAGAAACATTTATTTAAAAAAACTGCCTTCCAAATAAGTGTCTTATGTCTAGCTAATCTGATTTAAGCGCTCTGATGTTTGTATATATCAGTTGATTTGCACGGTATAAAACGTAGACTTTCCAGTATGAGCAATTCACATCAAACCTCGTCACTGTTACCTCGCCTCGATTCGGGCTCACTAACCAGGCAATTATCACACTGTAAAGCGTACATATTGGCCAAAGACTGTGACCTCATTTTGCTGCTTGGTTTCAAAGATAAATGCAAAAATGAATGTGAATTTCGCGATCCATGCTGGATATAACTACTCGGAGCTACACCAACGAGACATGGGCACGGCATTGAAAACTTAACACGACAAACGAATGTTTAGAGCGCGTGAGTCCGTTCATGCAGTGCACACCCTTGTGAAAGGTCATGCACGGACGCAAAGCGCAATTTCCTCGTAACATGTGCAATTGTATACGCTTGCTAGGCGCGACGCGTCGCTTATTATCTACCAGCAACACTGGTGCGGACATGTTCAACAGAAATGAATTACTGAGCCGAAAATTATGTCACTACACAATGAGGGCCGCACATTGAACGTCTTATAATTGAGGACCGCACATTAAGTGGTTTTGTTCTCATCAAACTAACATTTAGCTTAAGCCATGGGTGGGCAAACATTTTCTACCGAGGGCCGCATATATTACATTTGTCTACTTCAATTACAATTTAGTTTGATAATATTGTTACAACCTTGTATTGTTTTGTTTCACATATGCACTATCGCAATAGTAAATTCCGGTTGAGTAAAAACGCCGTTTGGAATGAAAGGTGTGGAATAAAATTTCGAAAATTCTAATACAATCGATAAAAGTACTTTAACATAGACTCCAAATCTCTATGTACGTTTGGCTGCCCTGCGAGCCGCTCAAAATGCCCTTGCAGGTCGTAGTTTCCCCACCCCTGGCTTAAGCTATTCCTAACGGCAATGATACCTACTGTTTGGCACCTCTAATCACTCCCAAACTGTGATGCCATAGGCAAATTTAGCGNCTGATCAACAAGAACACCTGGGACGGAAATCAGAAAACAACAACAAGAAATCAGTTTTGCCCTGAGAAGGCAGTGCCACATGGAAATCTATCAATATACAGTACAGACGTGATAAAGTGACACTGAGCAGTATTGCATCAAAAATGTCCAATTTAGGATTATCAACAAAATAAGGAGAGTTTGTCATCACATACCTAACAACGAAAACCTTCAACGGGGCAGTACAAAAACTTTTGAGACTGGGCTGCGGTTTGGTCGTAGTGTCAAATGTCTGACACCATGACCCGTGTTAGCACAAATTTTCACATAACCATGCCGATGAATTTTGCCGTATTTTTTACTGATTGACCGACCAATTCAGCACATTCTGCAGTCCACTGCGAAGAATCAGTGAGGACTAAATGCAGTGACCAAAATAGAAATACAGTACATTACGAAACAGGAAACATTTTCCAGTTGGGGTGTTCTGTGCCCCTAAGTTTACGACGGTAAATTGCAAGGGGTGAAAAAGTACCGAGTTCTTTATTTGTTCGAAAATTACGTAACTAAATTGTAGATGCGGATATGCCTGGAAAAATTTTTAGATTTCTCCATGAAGAAGTACGAGACGATAGTCCAATTGTCGTTCAAGTGTATAAGGCAAAATGTTGCGGAAAGGGTTTAGCACACTGCAGGCAAACGTGATGCTTCGTATTCATTTTACAGATTTCTGTGTGATTGGCGTCAGACAATCCAGATGTACTTTAACTCTNTGATTATTAAATCTACTCAAGGTCGCCTTGACTATTGTTCACTTTTTACAATGAAATCATCTGGATCTGGTACTAACAACTGGCTGAAAAACTGATGAAATATTTTATTAACTGTGAAACAGAGCTCACACAGTGCTTTAAAAATGTAAATTGATTCTGCATAAAGACCTCGATCTGCAGAAGTTTGTTGGCACAGCACATTGCCCATTGCTTTTACCTCTGCGCTGAAAGTTATGCGAAAGCATGGCAGAATTTGTCTTATGGTCTATTCTGTGCGCAAAACTGCCGTTCAATTTGCATTACCGGTAATTAACGCAGTGGTTCGCAACGTTTTCAGTATCATGGCCCCTTTTTACGATTTGGCTGAAACCTGTGGACGCCTTTGATTAAACCGGTTAAAACTTACGTACAAATGGTCTCTGCTAGAAAAGGTTATCATCCGCTGTGCGCGCCAAGCATCATGGATGTTTCACGGAACTTGCCACGTGACAAATTGACATTGTTGCATAACAAACGAACTGTTTAACAAATGGAATTGTTTGGAAAAAGCGCTGCTAATTGCGAGCATAATTACGACTTGCATACCGGTGCCTTTGTGAAGTGAATAAACATGTTCGTTCATATGGGCCAGATCTTGTGTTGTCCTGTGACCTGGATTATAGAGTTGCGCTCAATTAGTCCTCTATTGCAAGCTTTGAGCCTTTGACCACTACGGCGAGGAGTTTTTTGCTTCCATCTTATATATATACAAAGGTTGCGGACCCCCAATATCTGTCTGGAGACCCATGGGGCTTCATGGACCCTCGGTTGGGAACCATTGAACTGGCGTAATGCTTCAAAATAGTGATACCCAGCAGATCAAAATTGCAACAATAATTCAAGTACTCTTCGCAGTGGGGGTAAGGAAGAAATATTGTGGATAATACTTACTTTAATATAGAAACGTGCCAATTTGAATCATCGCAAAAGAGCCCAGTCGGCTGATTCCTCGAAATCTTACAGAAAACCTTGAGTTTAACTGTTGCAGCAGCAAGTTTTACAAGACAGACCAGCAAGCTTACCCCGTAGAGAATTTTGATCAAACAATCGCCGAACGACCGTTGTTTTTTCATAATTTTGTGTTTGTATTTAATTTGAAACCTTTAAATCTTCGAATTTCGAAAATTGTGAATGTGCACCACGTTTTTCACTTGACTCGCCTTTGCAGCAGGAGTCAAACACGACTCGGAACTGGTCATTGCACAATTCATACTCGTGCAAAATTGCATTAATTGCGATACGTTATTGCGCACCGGCTTAACCCCGGGCCCGAATCCCTTACACCAGTCACGTATACGAATCCCACGCGCATGCATATCGCACAGTCCGACTGCTTATATTGCGATGTTACTTGGATACGAAAGATCACATTTGCGTCGTCAGAAAATGAACATCGCCATACTGATCGTCAGGACACGGAATACTTCGACCGCAACGCTTGCGCGTTTGCGATATCCTGCAGTTGCTGTCTCTGTGAGCACTCAGCGTGGCCTCGCTTCATCCTGGGTTTAATTGAAAGTAAAGAGTCAATGCACATGAGTTTATGTGGTCGGTTTTTGCCCAGCGCGGAAGTGTGGAAAAAAGTCGAGTCTTAGACTCTAGATGTGACTCCGTTCGTCCACTAAGTGACGTTGTTGAGCTGACTTCGCGTAGCCCTGATCCTTGATGCTCTTGACACTATTTCACATCTTATTTCCTGGGCCCATGGTGTAATGAATCTGGGTCCAGGCTGTAACGTTTTAACTTTTGTATGAGTAGAACTGAAGGTTTTACAAATGTTTAGTTTGTTTTAATTCACACTAATAAGCACTGTGAGCGAGGTTGCACCTTCTTACATATGAATTTCCAAGATATCTCCTGGATCAATGAACTCTACTTTAGTGGCTACAGTGAAATGTAACAGCTGACTAACAAATCACTATACCTCGTCTCATTCCTTCATAAGCAGTGGTTTTGCGTGTGGATGCTTCAATCATAATGCTTGCTTCGGACATGTTTGTCTAAAACAGCTCTGTCCAACCCAAATTGCTTTCTGAGCCAAAAAGTATGTCACTAATTTAACCAGGGCCGCACATTGAATGGTTTACTTTGATCTTAGCAAACTGTATTTAGCCTAAGCTAATGTACTGAAAGCATTCGAATCCTAATTGCAATGGTAAGTAGCAACAGACATGATAAACTAGCACTGAAGACCACCTGCATCAAAAATGTCAATTTCAAGATTATCAAAATAAGGACAGGTTGTCAGTATGTGGGCTACTTATACTACTGCGAAAACCTAAACTAGGCTGCATAAAACCTTCGGCTGGGCCACATGCGGGCCGCGGGTTCAACATGGCTGGACTAGAAACTATGATTGATAAAATGCCGGTACAGTCGTTGTGTCGTGTTTATTCGATGTTCGACTGACGTGTGTTACTTGGCTTTTTCAACAAAACCATCGTGCTGAACTTTAAGGACTTCAAATGCGTTTCCTAATAAAAAATGATAAAAAAGTAGATTCATTAACAACAGCACAGGCACCTGATGACACACTCAGGATACGCTTTCTTCGCCAGGTGGTTTCTCTTTGCGTTGCTTCACAGTGTTTTGAAACCCATCGTTTGTGTTAACGACCAGTTACGAGGAGAGCGGTTATCAGGGGCTGTGTCTAAACTTGTCTCGTAAATGAAATACATGACTGAACAAATATCTTATTTCTTTTGGTTGTACGAGACATCAAGCACTCAACGTACGTTTGATTCACACCTTCGAAAAATCGCAAAAATAATTGATATTTATCGGAATGAAGCAAATGAATAATTGGTGTGGGTCTTTGGGAAAACATGAAGGTTTCCACATATTGCATTTCTGTGTACGTGTGTGTGAAAATGGCGGAACTTGTATGCATGTAAGATGTTCAAGATGTTAGAACGGCCTTTTCAGAACCATTTCATAGCGTTGCCTACTTCAGTAAAACGGCACAACGATATGGGCTTCGTAATCTCCTGCTGAGAACTTTGGCAACTCACTCTTCGGTCATAATCAAGCTGCGGTCGGTATCACAACCGTTCCAGAGACGCGGAACTTGCTTCACACTCGCGCACGGTCAAAACAGCATCCGTACTACATCGCGGCCTCCATTCTTGGAATGCTCGACGAAAAGTTCAATGGACTATCGAAGTGACTCCTTGATATCGATAGCATTAAGTCGAAATTTATCGGTTATCACAAGAAGCCATAGGCGTAGCCACGGGGCGATGCCCTCCCAAATTTTATCATATCCCGTCATTTTGCGCTTTGAGAAGCGGTGTCCCCAAACAAAATACTGTAGCTCACTTAAAGTCGAAGATTTTTCCCGCCCCCCAAAATTTTAGGCTGGCTACGCCACTGCAAGAAGCTGGTATGTTGTCAAAATCGCTGCCTGAAGTCGTAGTTCCTGTGCGATTGCTTACGCTCGCGCCTCTGAACGTTGAAAGCTTTTATGCGTTTTTTATATACAACTTGTGCCCGTTATCACGTGTATTATCCAACCATGACAAGCAGTGGTATAGGTCGCACGATTCCAGCTGATATTGCGCCCAGGGTTCAAATGCCATTTTTCTTCGCATTGCGACAGCATTGTATCCAACACTGTGCTATTAGATTATCTGTCACACACTTTGTAGAAAAACTGCAGTGAAATTTTGGTGCCAGTTTTTATGTCGGACTTCTAATCCATTGTAAAACTATAAAAAATTCTCAGTTTGTGTAATTATAACTATCGAGAAAGCACTTTGTCACGTCATGGAAAATATAATCGACCTCATATCCAACGGCTAATGCTAGAGCAGATTTCATATAAGATTTTTGTACGTAATTTTTTAAAATTTATTTTTTCACATTACACGATAATCGTATTGTATTTTGGAGCAGTTTTTGCTTCGAATGAACTGGCAATTTCAAATGTAACTCTGCAAATCTGGCAGGGAGGCGGCAAAGCTGAGCGATTTTGATTTGTTTACGGTTCTTTTGCGCGAACAAAGAACATAAGCAAGTGCTGTAACGGTTCATCTGATGCCATCCGGTTGTCCTTTTTCTGATAACGATACGGTTTGTTACGAAGGCAGTCCAACTCGTCTCTTAGTTCAATTCAAACGTTAAATATCTGCCCAGTGCCGGCTTGCTGCGATGATGTCTGATTTTTCAAAATACTCCGTTGATGCCGTAAGATAAAAGCGCCTCAAGCAAGTGTTTGTGCATTGAATAAATAAATGTGCTTTCCGAACGATGAAGAATGCTTTTTGTTGCTGTCGCATAATTTGTTTTAGATTAAAAACAAAAAAACCCTCGAGCACGCGGTTCTTTTACGAGCCTTGTCACAGTGATTTTTATTGAGCTGCGGGGTGAGTTCTGAAACATTTGATTTAATTCGCGTGTATTGATGCAAAAGTGTAGGAAAAGCACACTGGTCATGCGTAAGAATTCCTAGGCAAGTTAGTCTTGGTTTGGAGTGAGGTGTGTTTCTAATTTCATTTAATATGTTCCATGATTGATCAGGTGTGAATTTGTGTAGGCCCTTTGCGCAGCGCAAGTTTTTATGACGCAGACTTTACAACTGATACGCACTGACCCAGGACCGACTGAGACGTGCAGTAAGGGCCAAAAGTATGCTATAATCAATCCTTTCCTTTCGTTGCTGGCGCACTGTCGCGGTCTACTGGTTTCCACGGTCATTCGCACCTGAAATCGAAGCGCGAGAAAAAAATGCGCACTCCTGCCCTACAATAGTCGCTGTGTGATGTAACAACATCTCGCGAAAGCCGAGGGCGGCAAGGCAAGGTTTATGTTTTGTTGGACTATGTGTTAATGGCTTGATGGAAGGGTTGTAGTCTTTCATGCGTAAAGCTATTTGTGGTTGCTAACTCCTTATCAAGTGGTTGTGGAAGTTCGCTTCTCCAAGACGCAACCTTGATGTTGGCTTGATTCACTTGGCCTGTGACTAGAGCTCAGCATATTGTGTACAATGTAGTTAACGCCTTTACCAAGTGAGACTCTGTTTGGCTTCGTAACTGCAAAGGTTGCCTGTCATTTTTCTAAAGAGATTGCAGTCTATTCATTGGTGGATTTGCGATAGAAAAACCGTGGTGGCAATACTTTAGTGTCTTCCATTTTCAGCTGAGTTAAGCAACTTGAAACTGCGGCCAAGTTCTACAGGTGTTTAAATCATCATGGCGTCAGCAAATTTGATATTTGAGTGCATGAAAAGGAAAGCCCGAGGTTTGTACCTGCTATACGAAGTGCAACCTTGCGTGTTTACAACATCGGAAGAAGTGCCGTTGAATCGTTTTCGACAGCTTAGCCTTTACGCAGATGCAGTTTGGATCACTTTGTAAAAGTTGTTTTTCTTTTCCTATGCAACAGAGCAGTGCTCTTCAACCTTTTTTGTTACGGTGCACCCTTAAAGATATTTTGACGAACTCATGCACCCTATTCACTTGAACACTTAAACTCATGCACTCTATTTACTGACACTTCCCCCGTGTCCCCCACCTAATTGCGCCCATGCCCGTAAGTACCCGGGTCTAAAGAAGCAAGTCCAGTAACTCAGCTACATAATTCCTTTGATAAAGGCTCATTGCCTGTTGCTTATGAATCACAAATAATCGTCTTGGTTAAATCATGAAAGCCATTGGTTGGTTAATCGTTCATTTTTGCTAACAGATTTTAGTGTGACAAGTGTGTGATGCACTCTTGTGAACCCTTCCTTAGTGGTACACTCCACGCATATTCTGGTGCACCCTAGGGTGTACCGTGCACACCGATTGAAGAGCGCTGCACTAGAGCACATCTTTGTAGAAATAAAACGATGCAGAAAATTAGGATGAAATTTTAACGCATTGCTGACTGAACTAGTGTTTGTGAAAAAGCTATAAGAACATGGAATCGACAGTCATGTAAAGCTTACCTTCCGTCTTCGATTGGAACGACGCCTAACCGTTAGGTTGTGAATACAATGATCTTCAAATCTATGGCATATGCTGTTTTTTTTTTCACGATGAGAACTCGCCGAGTTTGCAGATCTTTGAACCTCGTTTAATGCAATCACTAATCCTGGTCGTGAAACTTAATGTCATGGAAAAATACCTATCGTGCATTTCCTGAGAAAGTTGCCAGATTTGAACAACAAAAGTGTTTTCGGCTAAGCCCTGTTAGGTCAGGTTTGCGTGTTTAAGACTTCTCTGAAAAGATTCAGCATAAGAATGCCAAAATTGATCTACAAACTCACAGGGCTGGATCAACCAGAGTGATGGTTGTGACTCATACGTTTTAACCCTCGAGCATTAATATCGTAAGGAAGTCAAATTCGCCAGAAAAATCTAGCGCGATTTCTGCTGATCGCCTCTCTGTACAAGCGCGTGTCTTAAATTCTTACCCTGTGTGGAGTTCGACTCTGTGTTTTATTTTCAAGATAAACAGCACTGCTGTAATGTACCGATACCCATCGAGTCACAACTATGGGCCACGTTATGCTGTATGAATGGAAATTAAGATTACGTTGCTTGTGAAAAATGCGAGCAAGTCGAACATCCCTCGCACCGAGTCAAGCGAATCTCCGCTGAAGCAGTTATTACAAATCCCGCAACGTTCAGTCGTGAATAAGAACATACGTAGGTCACCGTTCCAAGTGCTTTATACCCTCAGGCATAAAGGTCTAAACGTACAACCGGCCCTTAGCAGCTGTAACGCTGTAATCTAGTCCGCTCATTGATGGGCTCGGTTGAGAGGCAGTGAGGAAAAGTGTACGTTGTAGCAGTTGAATTAAAGCGTTACTAAGTTTCAGACAGTGGCATTTTGTAATATGCAGTCTCATCGTTTTCTTTGTAAAACGAAACCTTTAATTCAGCTGAATATTGTTGAAATTTGGAGGTGAACAGATTATAATGTTGACCCTGTGTCTAGCAATGCATTTGATTTTGAGCTGAGCCGAGAGCAGACTAGAATGCAACCCAGCAAAGCAGGAATTTTTACGTTTCAGACTATTCTTCATCTTTTAACAACTTTTGATCAACTGTTTTGATGCTATTTCCGCTTTCTAAAAACGGACGCTTTACTGTTTATGATTCGTAACATTTAACTACGTTCAAACAAGCAGTTCATGTAAGCGTTTACGCTAGGCACAGATGCTTATATCATTCGCTTTTTTAGTTGTGGTTGAACGAGAAAAACGGTGTTAATTTTAGGTTGAAATTTTTAACAAATTCCTACGACTAAATTTCGCATAAATGATCCCATTGTGGCATCACAAGGAATCACGTTGGTGGAAGTACAAAGTGAAGCTACAGGCATTTGTGTAAGATGCAGATATCAGGTGGCGCAGATCTTGTGTATGTGTAAGTGTGGCTTAAAAGCTCGGGTGAACAGTATGAATAACATCGTGCTTATGTTTCACAAACCGACGCGCTTTGATCTTTTATTAAGGCCACCAGGTTCTGTGCTTAGTTATTCTATTGTTTTTCATGATAACCGCGCTTTGCCTTACCTGTCAACCAGCTTTATAGGTTTTGTAGTATTTGCTCTCCGTTAGCATATTGCAGTTACGAGTGTGGTACCTGGCAATTAACTGCCAGAATCGAAGGAACTTCGTCGTGCGTCTGAATGGAGGTGGTGGAAGGGAATATAAATGCCCGATTGGCGTTCAATAGGATTAACAGCAGTGATTGAGATAATTTGAAAAAAAACGATCATTTGCCAGAAGAACTTATCTATTGGTCCAAATTCTAGAGGAAAACGATGGGTTGCGTCAGATCTGTGGTGGATCGGAAGTTGAATATCTATCATGGATCTGAAAAAAATATTTGATCACTTTCTGCAGGTTCATCTGAGGCATTGCGCGGAAATCTTGCGCTTCCTAAAACTTCACCGTTTTCTCTTAACAAAATGCTGTGTATTTGATGATGTTGGTGCTGTATATGCTTATGACTGAGATATGCTTGTAAGAGCTATTTAGTGACTCGATAGCGATAACACTGATAGGCATGAATTTCTGTTTTATTGAGTTTAGTTGGTTACTTGTCGTTCAGTACATGCCCAGTGAATTAGATTGCGGCACGTGGAAACTAGGGGAACAATGCTGTGAATGCCGAAAGCGGGATCGTTTGTAATGCTGTTTTTGGTGAAGCATAGCGGCTGCAACAATAAATGTCACTAAGACTGAAGCGCCGTAGCTGCAATGATGCATTGCTAGTGATGACGACTGTAAATAAGAGCAACTGCCGAATGCCAGCTTGATCGGTGGTCGACGGTAATTCTGTCTTTTATTCCAAACATGAAGGCGGGTTCAGTAAATAACGCGCGATGAAGTTGTGTTTAGTAAGAAATTAATGTTTTATCATTGTTAAGCGCTCTACCGACTTATGTTTGGATTGTTCGTTTTTTCTTCCTAGGTCGAAACCTGATTTGTGCTTCAGCCAAGCGGTCAAGGTGAACGTTCATGCCAAATTGAAGTTAAGCTAATTACCTGGGGTGTATGTACGGTAGAATAACTGTTATTCGAGAGTCAATTGCTTGCGCTAAGGTAACCCAGTCCCTTGACGAAGATTGGATGGGTTTTTCGCATGTTCAATTAAACATTTGTTCTGGCACATCAGTGAGAACATTGTCATGGTGAAGCTCTAGTTAACTCTCGCTGTTGCATTGCGATATTGGCTTTGCTACCTTCGTAATTGATGTCTGTCTTATGAAATACTTGGAGCGAACTTTGTCATAATCGTCGGTTTGCCTTTACTGGAAGTAGAACTTGTCTTAAGCTGTAAAAAAAGTTACTGCTTTCAGTGATAGGAGTGTGATTGGACGTGGCACGGAAGCCTCGCCATTCGCGGTAAAGCTCAGCACTTGTGGTTTTGCTGCTGCCCGATACTCGACAACCGCGTATGACAAGTTGTGGAGAGAGTGCAGCGTTTGAGCTTGATGATAGGCATTGTTGACATTCAACTGAGGCAACATGAGCTTGTAGTGTAGTGTAGTGCTGTGTTTAAACATGCGATTTGCACAACCACTAAAGATTACCTTTACCCACGCAAAGTTGTGATCGCTGTCCTCTTACGCTTGTTTTCACATTGCTTGTATATTTGATATGTGCACAAGTCGCTTACTTCAGCAAGATGTTGGCAAGTGGCTGGGCATACACTGCCGATACTTACGTAAAGAAAGCGCGCGTGGGTACGCTGTACTCGGGACGCTTGCTAACATCGTTTAATAACGATCGCTGAGTTGCTCATTCAGCTGTTTCAGTTATTGTTTCAAACATATTGAAAGCTCTCGTGAAGTGCTCATGTCAAGGCAAACCTCCTTACTGAGCTTTTCACGCAGTTCCACCTTGCAGTTTGGACAAACTGCGCGGCTAGTCGTACGCTGCTCTGCCAATTCATAATTCCTGGCAGGTTACGAATGGTTAAATCCTTGGTGAACAACTCGATCTTCTGGAGTAATAGGATTGTGTCTTCTACCTTATTTTATCTGAATTGCTTGAAGAGCCTTAGCACATAGTCACAGCATGCAAGAACAGGTGGATGCAAGAGAATAGCTAATGCTGTAGAAATGACATAAAATCGGCTGTGCTATTTTGCCTCGATTTAAAAATTGATCGAAGGCTGCAAAAATGTTCGCCCGGATCAGCGAAATACTGTTTAAATACAAGGTGTAGGAACCAGACAAAATATCTTTTTTGTCCTGCACCAAAACAGGTAGATCAAGTTTGTTGATGAAATAAAACGTGTGAAACTTACTCTCTTGGCATTTGAATATTAAAAAATTAAATACTGGTTTCGGACCGGCAGAAGGGTGCATTGGGTTGATCACGCGCCACCAAAGCTGTGAGAATGGGTTCGATCCCGGCCATGTCATACTACAGACTTGAAAAACGGTATTTGCGGTATATCCGACTTCGTGCTCGCCGTTGATGGGTGGGTGCAAGTGAAAAATATTTGATCACTCATACGCACGATGTTGCCATCGATTCGCCATCAGTACAACATACATTGTGAAAGCAGCCGTGTGTGGTCCACGGCACAAGCAAGCGGAGGTGGGCGCCGCAGACCAGTCGTGGCACTGGGGAAGGAGTGCAAAAAGCGAGTATAACATAACAGAACTGAACTGATATTGGCTCGTGTGGCAACAGTTGTTAAGTCTTCCATCTACGGGGTTTTCGTTTTAAGCAGAATTTTTTCCTGTAACAAAAGTGCTGCATTGCACCAGTTGGTCTAACACAAGTTTATACAATTCAGCAAATCATGTGCATTGTGAGCAAGCGTTTAGTCCTCAAAAACTGGCCTATTTCGTCATATAAATTTTATCTCATTGTTACAGGGGTGTTGACTTTATTTGACTGCGAACTTGACAGAACAACTGCTTTTTTATCAAATGCAAGTAGGTGACTTAGCCACTGTTCGCAGCACGTTGTATTTTTTGTGCAAAACTGTTGAAACAGCGTATAGTTGACGTGATGGCGTACTGCACATTATATCCAAGGTTGCAACTGTACGTATGCCGAGGTTGCAACTGTCGACTTGAAATTGCTGTAAAAATAAAAAGGACAAAAAGTTTGAAAGGTTAACCAGCTGAAGGAGACTGTGTCAGACACTTCAATATACGTCTTGTTTTGTTGGCCACAGGATGTTTAGCCTTTTATGAGTTTTTTTTTAACCGATTTGCGTTGCACTCGGTGTATTTCGCGTCTGATAAGTGATCTGAGTGTCATGTACCGGATAAACAACCTTGAGATCTTAGTAGAGTGCAGAAATCGTGTGATGCACGAAAGCATCGTTTTTCAGGTGTCATAGTCATAGCCATGGTCGCAGCCAGGATTTTTCTAAGGGGGGGGCTGAAATTATGGAAGCAAAAGCTATGAAAAGGAAAAATTTCTTGTGATAAGAATAGCCTGGAAAGCACATATATTGTGGATAAACAGTTGATTGTACTCACCACGAAACCTGGGGTCCCTCCAACTAAACTGCCATCTTGTTTCTCTG
>JGI24022J15233_10002435_pt1 | contig 17442 bp, 17 predicted proteins | sample Ectturendosymbi2_FD_15233 | JGI IMG/M metagenome (IMG submission 15233) | reverse complement strand
ACTGGCGGCTGGAGCAACTGGCGGCTGAGTTGACCGAGGGGTTACGGGTATGGGTTGGGTACGGGTTTATTGTGATCGGTGTGCGTTGGTCCGGGTTATAAAAATGTGAGCCCGTGACATCCCTAACTAAGGTGCATTAATCTTTAGTTTATCTGGCTATAGCTTTTTGCTTTGAATTGTTTTGAAAATTTGTATGACTTGCAGTATGGTGATGCCGATCCACCTCTAGGCCTACTAAATTTTTGGTAATGGATGTTATGCTAAGCTTATTGTGCATTTACTTTCGTGCCTGTGGCATTAGGCAATGGTATGCAGTAGAGTAGGGTATCTAGTCTTCAAGTTCAGCACAACCTATAGTAAATACCAAAAGGCCTAGTTAAAACAAGTTAGTTGCTTATGTGATGACTGACCATGGACTTTGCTATTAATTTGGATAATCTAGATGTGACTTCTGATGATTGCATTCTGGAAAATGTTGATGGTGAGCTCAATATGTATTGTGTGACTAGCATACTTACAATAGCTGTAACCTGGGTAATTTGGATTGCATAACAATTTTTATTGGAACACCAGATGATCTTTTAAAAAGTAAAACAAGAATGGTGTAACTTGCAATTTTGCTTGTACACTTTTACTACCTTTCCATCCACCATTAGATCTACTTGAGTTGTTAATTACTGCACCATCGAGATTAACGCTTCTAGAAAAAATTTTGTTCTGTGTACCAGTTGTAATTTTTTTCTCTTAGGAATAAGTACATTAACATAGATTGTATCTTCATATCTTGATTGTGAAGAGAAAAAAGCAGATTATGAGAGCAAGGCATGTTTGTAACGATTCATTGTGGCTGACTTTTTGTGATGGCGGCCAACTGCTTAAGTGCCTGGTAACCAGTAAGTAGCTTTTTGGGAAACTACCTGATAATGAAAGCGCTAACAAGGTTGCTAATGAATATCTCACCATAAACCTGTCATGCTGCATGCAAAAAACTAACGATGAAATGTGAGTGTTGTATGCATTTCATTGTAATGACTAATTGACATGTATCACCCTACAATGTGCAAACTAGTTTTGAACCATGTGGTGTACTGTATAAAAAACTGTTAAAACAGAAAATAATACGAGTTTTTTATATAAATTATAAGTTTTCAATACGTCTTCTACGGGCATACATATATGCCATGGCACCAACTGGATACTTGTAACCTTTTTCTATTGATATTTTATATATTTATATGTGAGGACTGTGACGAGAAATAGCAGATTTTGTTTTGATAACAAGACAAGATAACATGGAAAGAGCAGTTTAACAAAATAAAGCGGGGATTTAATTGCAAGGTGTTTACCATCATTAGTCACATAAACATTTAAAAGAAAACATTGAAAAAAAGCAAAACAATGAGAAAACTTGTAACTAAAGTATCCGCACCAAAACAAAGAATCAATACAGAAAAAAACACAGAGAATGGTGGGCAAGCAACGCGTGAAGATTTGAGGGACACACAGATGAATCAACAAGTCATCAGAGGTGAGCGGATATTGATTTTTTAACTCCTGATCCATATCCAAAAAATTTTTGCATATCCAGTCCTTACCTGAAAATTTTTGAAATTTAGTATCCGATATCCATCTGCATGCGACACTGGCTAAACACGCAATAAACAGGCACGCCAGTGGACCTTCATTTTTGAAAACTTATTCATCCGTCGCCTGTAACACAATACTAATCCATTACAAGTGTGCAGTAGACTGCACTACACTTGGTAGAAATGTAGTAAACCTAACACTTAAACCTAAACCACAAATCTGACTACAAAAGTTTGGAAACTTCTGAAAAAAGTAAATTAAAACTGGTACCATTAAAAAAGTGCAACCACTATTACCAAAACGAAAGGTGCCTGATCATGGCCAAAGTCAACGCAAAAACCATTCACGCAGTAAGACACTTCTACATGACTACCATGACAGTGCTGCTAATGTGACTAACTTAGCATTTTATTCTAACCATGTCATCGCCGGACTTATAGCCATTTCCAAACAAAAACACCATTGCTGGACCTGTTGCAACCTCTCCGGTGGTGTTGCGTTGATTGTATGATTCACTACGAACGGGATGTGCGCGAAGAACAAAAATATATGTATGTGGCGCGGACAAGCAATAATAGAGTGATCCCGGTGGAGTGATCTTGGTGAGTGACCTAATAATGCTTGTGAACCTGGTAAACAGTTTATTGTGCTTGCTAACGGTGACAACGAGAGTGATCTCGTCAGGTGATCTCTATTGTTGCTTGCTGCCACGGTGCAAAGCTTTGCGTATATGCCGCTCGGGATTTCCGATCGCAACAGACCTATAGCCACTTCCAAACAAAAACACCCTGTCGTTTTGTGACCCAATCCATCAAAATAACATCACGTGTTTTAATCGGAAAAACAGAAAATTAGTGTGTATTTTGCCACCAGTGGTTAGCTCTGCTATGGTTATTTTCCCATTTGAACTGTAATGTCCATTTATAACACTGAGTTCGTGGCACTAGCAGTTCCTACAATGAACCTGGTCAAGTAGGAATTCCTGCTGTGTGAGTGGTTGTCATTAGGGTTCTCAGCATTGTTGTTTTGGCTCAGCTAATAGAGATGATTCTTTTTGTGGAAGAACTTTTGATGTAAGCTACAGTACTTTTTTAATAAGTTGTGAAAACCAGACATAGGTTTACCTTTTGGGTTAGGGTTTTAGGTTATATGGCAAAGACGATCAACTAATCCAGTGATATAGTCCTTGTCATGTGACCAATTCAACCAATCTGGTTCAGCTAATTGCAAATGAACTCCAGCATTCAATCAATTAGTAAAATAAAGAAAATAGATTTTGTAACTCTGAGAGTAGATCACAGTATAAAATATAGTAAACATATGTAACTTACAAAAACTGCAAACTCAAACTGTCTTTTAGCAAAGGTTGATATTATAAAACTTGGGTGGAATGTTAAAAATTTTAGCCAAAAGAAATGTAGCTTAAATGCTGAAATAGACCAGGAGTGGCCAACAGGTCAATTGCACAGACCGGTTGATCGCCGAGTATCACTTAGTCAATCACACCTGATTTTGCATTGATTTGACAAGATACCTAAAAAGAACATTTTTCAATCAATATTCCAGGAAGTACATAAAAATTATCCATCAGTTGGTTGGTCACGAATATTCTTTGGTGCCTCTAGCAATGTCTGACCTTAGGTTAGCTCGACAGATGCCGCAAAGGTATTGTAATATGTTTTTCTATTATATATTGCGTGGCAATCATGATTTAGACTCTTAGCATGGCAATCATGATAACAGACACTTAGCCTTCTGTCTATGCGTCACTTACTAAGGCGATGGTACATTGTATTTGCACACGTGATACTCAACTTATGCATATTATATTTGTGACTTTATTACCGACTAATTGTTCGCGAGTTATCAAGAAATTTTCTAGTGGAGCCTAGTTGAAGACAAGTTGACCACCCATGAAGTAGACTATTAACCTACACAACGCACACATATGCCACTCAACACAACAAACAAAGCAGCATACCAGCAATATAAGAGCTGCTTACTACTTCCACTTTGCTGGAAAAAAATTTACGATAAAGTAACACGAATTACCATTGATTGTGATGAGCGCAGCACATAGTAACAAAATCATTTTTATTTTTTGTGAATATAAAAACCATAGCAAAGAAAACACGACACGACTACCATAATTTGTGACATCTTAAATCATTCTCAGGGAAATTTCATTATAGAGATCAAACAAATATCCTGTTCGAATATTTTCCAAAAATCAATATCCAAATCCGATCCTGATCTGAAAAAATTGCAAGTATCCTGCAGGATATCCAATCCTGTCCATGCTCACCTCTGCAAGTCATGCACATAGGTGAGAGAAGTGGCAATAGAGCAGGACTATTCAATTATTTCAAGCATGGGTCCAGTTACAAAAGTGAAAATTTTTTGAGGTCTGGTCAGTCCCATGAAATCATACAAATGTAACATGATTTGTTTTTTCTAACAAAAAAGAGGAAATGGGTTTGCAATGCGGTTACACATGTATACATACATATAAAATTGACTAAATAGATATGGTTATTAACAAATGTTGTCAGAGTTATTTATTGTTCTGGTGGTGTGAGAAATGGCATTTTGTACTTCTTGCCAGTTCTTTGAATTTTGTTTGCAAAGTAGTGACAGCGAGTTAAAGGTGTGGAAAGGTTTGCATTTGTCATACAGATGCACAGCTTATTCTTTACGAAGTTCATATTTTTGAAAACGCAGACCCACGGAGCAGGTAGACACAAACATTGTAAGAATTTATACTGCTAATTTGCGAAGAGTGGGAAAATTGTCTGAGGTCCCATCTTTTGAGCAAAAGTTCTCAGGCTTGCAATCACAAAATATTTCTTTTACTGCTGCATTCTTCCGGAGTTTAATTAGCTCTGGTGTTTCCTCTAAGAAAATTTTTAACTGAGCAAATGTTTGTTTTAGTGAGAATGAATATTTCAGTTAGCAGAATTCTGAATGAATTACAAACTTTGTGAATTATTAGAATACTGTAAGTATAAAATCTTATGAAAATATGAACACCATACATATTTAATTCAAATAGCTTATCCTATTTTCCTCCTTTGCTAATGTTTTGGAATGTTGCTAGTGCATGAGAATGAGATTTCACAGAATAAACGGTCTGGTAGTGCTGTGTAGTTGCACACCTTAGAGCTGCCATGTCCAACCCAAATGGCTTACTGAGCCAAAAATTATGTCACTGTCTTAACCAGGGCCGCACATTGAATGTCATATTAATGAGGGCCGTACAGTGAATGGCTTACTTTGATCTTAGCAAACTAAATTTAGCTTATATTAATGTAATGAAAGCCTTCGAATTAACCTTGCTTTGAATGTCATGATTGAAAATTTCCAACTTATTCTGAAAAGCACGAATCAAATAAAAAATATTATGCCTAAGACTCGGCAAGTCTTGTAGTTTGCAATGAAAGAAATTTTTTTTGGTTGGGGGTTGCATATTTTTTGTGAGTGACATCATAAGTGGAGGACTTTTAAGCCACTTTGGCCCACTTCACGTGGCCATGGGCCCAAACTGTTAGATGGTAGTATTTCACTGAAGTTTTTATTGGAAACTAGGCTACAATCTGAGTCTTTTGGTATTTTGGATGACCTGCTGGGCTTTCGGGTTCAAAAGTTATGATCTGAAGTAAACAAAATATTTGATTATTCCCATAATTAGATAATTAATCAATTTGTTTATTTTAATAATGTAACTTTTGAACCAGAAATGCTAGAAAGTTGATCAAAGGCTGCAAAGACTCAGACTCGAGCTTAGTTTCCAATGAAAACTTCAGCGAAATACTTTGGCCTAGCGGTTGGGCCCTAGGCCAGGTAACATGAGCCAAAATGACCCAAATACTACTTCAGTTATGACGTCACTCACAAAAAATCTGCAACCTGCAACCAAAAGTTTTTTTCGAGTGCAGACTAGAAGACTGGCCAATCGGTTTGAGCCCTTGAACAGATCTCTAGCGCAATTGGCGGAGGAGCTATGGCATTGGTAAGGCAACCGAAAACTGCTGGCTTTAGGCTGAAATCCAGGTACGATATATTCATAGACCGGCCGTCAAAGTGTTAATTCGTGATTGAACCGTTCACAATATCTTACAAAAGGTGCAGTGTCTCAGTCTGTTTATTACTTGGCTCATATATCATTGTAGACTTCTTTACAATAACAAATTTAAAAATTGTTTTTCAATGCATGGATGTATTATTACCATATAATTATATAGATTTTCAGGGATAATACAGACTTTCTCACTGCATTGTGTTGTCCTTATTTGTAGGTTTCATAATATGTATATACGTAACAAATCCCAGGCATTGTGCAGCCTGATAGCTAACAAATGTGAGCAGAAATATCTAGCTGCTTGTGCACCATCACCCAGTGATAAAACCACAATAGACTGCCATAATAGCACTTTGCTAATCGCTGCATGTTGCAGCATCTTGAAATACCTCTAAATGCTATGCAGGTCATATTATACTCCTTTCTCCCAGGGTCATTTTTTTCAGTTGGACTGATTGTGGAAGGTTTTACAACATGTTGAAATTCTCCAAGATTTTTTGCCAAACTTTTTGTGCAATTTTCCAACATGCATGCGATTTATTACTTCATGAGAAATTTTGCTGTATTGCAAATGTAATGATATGTGCTTAGCAAAAAAGCGTATTTAGTACTTGGAGAGGTGGAGGTAAAGTAACAACAAAATTGTTTTCGATGGTATATTATTTTCCCATAAGGTGCTTTATTGATTTTGTAGTTACTGTGAAAATCTTTGTACAGGTCATCAAAAGCCTTTGTGTCAAAACCCTGTTTTTTATCACTGGGTGTTGGTTTTCAGCTGTGGACCAACTTACGCTCTTTTTGCTCAAATATTATGAACAGGCATATTAGTGATAGCAGTTTCTAGAAGAAAATTGAAAAATGGCCAAGAAAATACTTGCTTTTTGTATATAATTAAATCCAGGTCATGCAAGTTGATTTTCACATCCTCCAAAGAAGCAAGTTTATGCTCCAGCATGCATATTCTTCAAAATCTTTAGCCATGACTGTGTGTATTCTTTTTGACGTACAGCGTCAAGTGGGTGGATAATGAAAGCACCCATTTACTTCTACATTCACAAAAGCACATTACAAAAAGCTTTTGGATTTTGGTATCTCAGAATCAAAGTGTCATATGAACTAATTTATCTGGTCAACTGCATCGTTTTGTAATGATACTGTAGTTTATTCCAGGCCTGTAGCCAGGTTTAAAAGTTTAGGGGGGCAAAATACATTTTTATGGGGCAAGATTTTTTTTATATGTGTAAAACAAAATTTTCTGGGCGCAACGCAATTTGTGGGAACAAAAATATTAGGGCCAGGGGGGCACTGTCCCTGTATGCCCCTTATGGCTATGGACCTGGTTTGTTTCACTGTGAATAGAGTAAACAATAGACATGACAGTGTGTTAGATAGTAAAACTTTTATATGTAAAAGCTATGCTGCCTGCAGACTGCATTTAGTGAATTGATATTATGCATTTCAGAGCATATTCAAGAAAATCTTGAAGATGAACTAGTCAAAGAAGCGCTTGAAAAGGTGTGATACAGAATCACTTATTGTCATACTACCTGCTAGCATGCTTGCCATCTGTGGAAAATTTACAGACTGATGCATGCATGCCATAGCCTAATATTGAACAGCATTTTTGATTACTCGCTTATAGATTTTTCCCGAACTTTTTAACTATGTGTATACATTCACAAAATCGCGTTTTTATATATTTCAGGGAGTAGATTTGCGGGAGTACGCAAAACAAATAGAGAACGATCTCGCGAAAGTGGAAAATGGATCGATTGAAGACTGTTAGTCGACATTTATGATACGTTTCGTGTTAAAAGCTTTTGGAATGGTTGTATGAACGCGTCCGTGTCATTTATCTGCAGACTTACGTGCACACTGTTCTTCTCAAATTACAATGTAGCTCACAAAAACATCAGAATCGCAAGCAGCCAATGCTGCTGTTGTTTCCGTGAAGAATTTGCTCTAGGCGCTAAGATGACAACAAATAGTTACGTCATGCACTTTTAACGTAACCAAGTTGCAGGATTTGTTCACTGTTTCTTTTTGTCTTTCCAGACATTTCAGAAAGCAAAAGCATTGCTCGTCTTCACTTACAAATTAGAGACTGCGATCAAGTCTTAGAGGTGAATTGATCGATGAGTCTGTTGTGTGCTCTAAAAGAATTTCATGAAAAACATTCGCTTATTATAACACGAAGAAGTATGATTGCATGCGTTGTTTTTCATCGTTTGTTTAAGATTGCGTTTGCTAAACAGCTTAAAACTTGGAGGAAATCTAAACAGGATTCCTAAGGAGTTTGGAACGGTATGGAATAAAATTTGGTAATTTTCCAGAATGGAAAAGTATGGAAAAAAAATTTTTGTTCTGTTGGTATGGAAAAACGAAATAATTTTCCAGACTATTTTTTTGACATACATTCTGACTATATTTTATTCTGATAACTTTTGATACCATTGATAATTTTACTTTCATCATGTTAACTATTATACGCCTGTATTTGGGACCTGGGTATGTCATTCGGAAAAGCAAAATCTGGAAATTTATATTCAAAATTGTGTAGGAACCCTGTCTGAGATTTACGTCTTCATCAGCATCTGAAAAATCAATTCTCTTTTTGTTTGTTCTTTTATTGTACGTGAATGTGTTTGAACAGCGGATGGAGGGTATGCTGCACGGCTTCCAACACGCCCTGAGCAGCATCAGCACCGAAATCCAGTGTCTCCAAGAGCAGTCGGTCGCGATGAACGTGAAGCTGAAGAATCGCCAAGCTGTCAAAAGCGAGCTAAGCCAGTTGGTTGACGAAATGGTAGTTCCGGAAGCGATGCTTACGTGAGTAAATCCGTTTTAAAATACGTTTTTCCGCCTTCCTGTGCAAGAAATAAAATGTACGCCTAAATAAGTTCGCAGAAACCACGTTAACAGCGATAAATTGCTGCTCATCTTCATTGTTGCTTATGGGATAAATTTCCACTCGCTGTTCGTAAAAGAAATTAACACGGCTTGTATTTTCGTACGTGGTTGTATTGCTGACCACCTGATAGCTTTGCAGCAGTGGTCCACAAACAATCCTGCTATGGGATTTAGAGCTGCGTCTTGAATTGTATTCGTTTCCAGATTGTTTCTATCAACAGACACGACGTGCCGCTTGCGACTGAGCAAATATTAAAATGTACTCTTATTTTCGCTGATCAGCCACATCCTGGACACACCAGTTACTGAAAGGGCGTTTTTGGAACAGCTTCACGAACTTAACCACAAGATCAACTTCGTCAAGCAGCATTCCTACAACGATACTGCCGCCTGTAGAGATGTCCAGGATGTAGTCGAAAAGTTGAAATACAAGGTAATTTTATATGACTCGTGCACTGATCTGTTTTACCAGTTTAGTGTAAAATCATGTAGTAACTCGGCGATATCTAGTGCACGAGGTATATTTTGTGTTCTCCTTTCATTGTTGGTCTTTCCTCGGTGCTCTACCTCTTTAAATCGCAAGTTTAAAAAAAGCCACCCTGCTTCATGTGCATTGCGTGGTCATCATAAAATGCAGAGATATCAGGAAGATGTGTTACGCCGTGTTTTGTTGGTGCTTTGAATCTCCTGTTGTGCTTTCAAGCTGCAAAATTCGATGCAAACCGACGCTTATTGTTGCAAGTCATGGAAACCATCATGTTGCATGTGCAAACTTTCAGGCGACGGGGAAGATTCGGGAGTTCATGCTTCAGAAGATCTATTCATTTAGGAAGCCCTTGAGCAACTACCAGCTTGGCCAGGACGCTATGCTGAACTGCCGGTATGTATAGAGTTGTGTGCGGTGTGCAGTATATTGTTGCTTCGGCGCAAAACAGGACCGGAGCCACATTGCGTTTATTTTCCAACTTCTCCATGCGTTGAGAATGCCATGAAAACTTACTCAAGCAAAATAAAAGACTAAGTTGCCAACCGTTAATTTGGTGTCTATCCTTCGATCCTAGCGCTTCAAAGCATTGGTCAGAAACAACACAAAACGTGATTTCTTTGACGACTTGCTTCTGATTCATTAAAGCATTGGTCCTTAAACAGGGGGCGTGAACGGTTCGCAAGGGGGGAGGGGGGCGATTGTGGCAGCGGCATATTGTTGAGAACCTGTTTAATGGCAAATTAGTCGTTGTTCTGCTTTTCGTGTTTGATTGTGAGGGGTTAGGCGAGGTGCGAGTATCAATGACTAACGCCAAAGGGGGTGCGGCTGAAAAAGCTCAAGAACCTCTGCATTAAAGCAACTGGTTCGTTAGTCCATCAACCATGGAACACAAGTGCGTCAGCTTTTATCATCGCAGACGCGTGCCGAAGTGCTACCGAGCTGCACATGACAGGTGATAACAAACTTGAAAGTTGACTTCCCTCGCCACTCACAAATAACTTTTATTTTTTCGTATACTTCCGCTTGGATCATAACACTGGACCTGAACGCTTTCTTGCGCTTCGCAGGTTTTTCTACGAGTTCCTTCTCGCGAACGAGCGGCACGTCGCGAAGGAAGTAAAGGAGGAATACACAGATACTCTGAGCAAAGTCTATTTTTCGTATTTTAAGACCTACTTGAACCGTCTGTCAAAGCTTCAGGTAAACATCAAGGATGAATGAAGCGACTTGCTGTTTTTCAACTGCAAATTGCACGTCGGTACAATTTTTCAATTACATTCATAATTAAATACCATAAAGTTCAATGAAATCGCGGTTACAATTACTTGAATTACCACTTGCATTTGCATTGCAATAGGTAGAACATTGAATCAACCGATCGTTCATACTTCCTTAATGTTAAATGTTTTTAAACGAGTTCCCGGTAGCTGCTGCTTTTGTCTTCACAGGCAGAGCGTTTCCGCGTAATGATTAGGCACGGCTTGTAGTTACGAGAAAAATTAATTTTGACCGTTGGTCATCATCAGTTCCCCAAGATGTGCAAGTGCTAGGTGTCGACAAGTAGGAAGAAATAACCTCGTGTGGTGAAATGCACCGAATCGACTCTTCTAACTCCGAATTAAACACAATTGAGGCTTAAAAGTAAAATAATAACAGACTGGCGAATTCCTTAAAAGTAAATTAACGACCCTATCTCTCGTCAGGGCTGTGGAGCCCGAACTCAAATTTCGGGCTCCAGCTCCAGGCATCTAAAACTTTTGGCTCCGGCTCCTGAACCATTTGGTCCATTGAAAATTAAAAGCCATTGTATTATTTGTACAATTGGCTCGCTCCACAAACTATCTCTATTGAACGCGAACTCAAATTTCAGGCTCTGGCTCCACCCTTCAGAATGTTTTGGCTCCGGCTCAAGTCATCCGAAGTTGCTCGGGCTCCGGCTTCACAGCTCTGCCTCTAGTACAGGTAGCACGTTGACTCCATAAGCTATACAGCAGCAGTAAAACCGGGGATTTGACAATAAAAACATAACCGGTTTAAAAGAAGTGATAGAGTAGTATGCCCGAGTTAAATGGGAGCAATTTCCAGCAGGAAAAAGTGCAGCAGTGTGGACAAGAAACGCAACCACTATTACTGAGCGACAAAGAGCTTTACCAGGGACTGATGATGATACCAGACCGGCAGTAGTTCCTCATAAACACAGTCTGTGTTTTCTTTTTGTGTGAAAGCCTTCTCTGTGGCCACAGTGCAAGCGCCAATGTACAGATGCATCCCAAGAATTGGCTATTGTTTAAGTATGAAACGATCCATACAGACGGCAGGTTCAAGAAGAACTCAGTTCAGCGACATAGGAAAGATACGTGAAGTCCTCACTACATTTTCCTGATGTCAGCAGCTAGAAAAATAACTTGCGCAAGACACTTGCTCTTCGTACGAAAGCAATCCTCCGGCAATTTGTTCTTCGGCAGAAAAGCCTGGTCTTAGTCCCCCCCAAACTTAGCCTGTATGCAGTGCTGAGACAAGCATGTTGCAAATGACAAAGCAAAACAATCAGTTTGTGACACAGCTAATATCGCTTAAATTGCAGGAACATCAATTGCGGTTACTCGATTTGTTAATAGCCGCAGTTACAATTAAGTTGCGATTAATTTACAAAAACTGCAATTAATTACATTCAGTGGCAGTAGACTCCATCATTGGATATACTTGGCTCCCAGCTACTGAACTCTGAGGCCGTTACTGAGTTGGTTATACATAATAGTCAGTTGAAAGATACCTGGAAATATTTACTAAGACTGGTCATCGGTTTTCTGCTTCAAACCATATGAATTGCGCAAGTTATGTAATGTATAAATCAAACTAATCGAAGACACCAGCAAGTGTGTTGCGTTTGGAAGTCTACGGAGAAAACATCTCGTCTACTGTTTCTTCTTTTAACCTGCTGGGTTGACGTTCTGTGCCAAGTGGTGACTCAACAATAACGCACTATGTCGTAGTCGACTTCAAAAGCAAGGTCAACTAAACTGTCCATTTATTCTGGTGTTGTAATTTATGGTGTTACTTTGAAAATTTGGTGGCAATCACGTCTGAGCTTGGAAATGTTGCTCGTCCACCAGTAGTGCGTTACTAGAATTTAGTTCTTTGGAATACGAAAGACTGCTCGTCTGTGTTTCCCCACAAGCACTCATGTAACCGCATTGTGACAACAGCAAATGCGTTATTGAAGATTCTTTCATGACTTTCCAATATTGAGCACTGATAGTTTTCGTTTCTCGTCCATCAAGTACCGCATACATTTTACTTCAAACAAATTCTTATCCTTCTTTGTGATCCTCTGGAGTTACTGCTCCGCAGCGACAACAGGTGACTTTATTGGTTCAGCAGAGAATTTGTGAGCATTTTGCTCGACTAAATTGCCGCTTGATGGCGTGCAAGAACAACATGATGATGTGCTTTGCGTCTGGCGTTGAGCATCCGATTCAACGTAATTGACATGGGAACAGCCTGTAAACAGAGAATAAAAGCTGCGAGCAAATCGCAACAACTTGGTGTCACAGACGAAGATTATTCCTAGCTTTTTCACTTCGATTTGAGGATTGTCGAGACATACCCTTGTCAATTTTTTTTTCGCTGAAACATTTCGGTCATGTTTAGCTGAAACATTTCGGTCATTTGTCTCACAGTTGTATTAAAAATCACTGTAAAAGTGTTTTTTAACCTATATTTTCAAACAATCTGACCGAAATGACTTAATTTTTTTTCGGTCGTTTCCAAAACGTTTCTGTCTATGCCCGAAAAAAACCCAGACCCTTGCTTATGCTGACCGTGTCCGCGTTGTATGCTTGTTTTTGAAATATTGATGGCCTTCATTTTCGTTCAGTTCGATGACATAGCTGGCAAGGCTGACCTCATGGCTGTGGAAGATGGCGCCAAGAAAAGCTTTTTTTCTTCATCACGCCCAGCCATGCGGAACCGATCGACTGTGTTCACCATCGGCAAGAGGGATGAGATATTGAAAGATGGCCTTGAAGCCCCCGTAATCGTACCGCACGCTGCTCAGAAAAGCGAAATCAAGGTGAGCATTTCATGCACGGACCTCTCTGTTGTTGGACGCGCTTCTCATGTGGCATGTGCCACGCTGCGTGCTGTAGATATGGGTAGAATTGGTACTTTGTAGCAACCAGGCTAAAATCCTGTTGAGAAAAAGTGCACAACATCGAAGAGAATCTTGCGCCACTAGACGAAAACAAGCTTGTTGATGCATGTACTGAAACATACAACAGCTTATATGTGGGTAATTGTCAACAGTGTTGCATTTTCGCTGACCCTAGTGGGGATAATTGGAAATTACGGCAACGTGATTTTCCGATTCATGAATTGTTTTTGAGGTAATTTTGAAGTAAATTTTACCAACTGGTGTTTTTAATTATTAGATTGATGCGACACGACTTTTCAGAACAAACGAAAGCGCCAGAAAATTAACGTGAAATGGCTGCAGTGTTGTTGAAAACCGAACATTGGCGTTCCTTTGTAAGATGGTGAAGTAATAAAAATACGTTTTCGGGAAGGACAGTGTTCTTAGACTCCACGTAATTTTTACTGATAATGTAATTTTGCTAAGTCTATTATGATCACTTTTCTGCTGGTTGCTTTGATAGTGTGGAAAGCGTGTTAATGATGGTGGTTTTATCAAATATTCCGAAATATTAGTTGAAAGGTTGAAGGAATTGGAGTTAAACATACTGATTTCAAAAAATTGTGGTAGGTACAATTAAATAATTTGATTTTACCTGGATTTACAGAATATCTGAAATCCTTTGGACGCGAAACTATACGTGATGTAAATCAATGCTCAGCGTTTTCGATTCAAAGGAAATCCTGTGAAACCGTTTTTCCAGTGAACGCAACGTTTCGAAATGAAACTAAAAAATATCACCTCCTTGCGCAGAATACCTGCCATGTTTTGACTTAAAGCTGCCTAATGTTGACTCCGTTAAACGTTTCCAAATTTTTGTGCCTAATGTCATCAACTGGTCGAATCGGAGCAGCGTGTACAGGGTTTTTCGAGTAGCAAAAAAGCATTTCTTTCTCCCCTGCTTGATCTGTGAATCTGAGCGCCACGTTTTCTGATCGAACGCTGCTTTCGGTACCACAACCGGTCTGCCTTGTCTTGTTGTGTTCAATCATCACGTTCTGGCCGGAAGGCATACTTAAATCTTTTTTTAATAAGACTGTTGCACTGAAGATGCGTAGTGTTACGTGAATAGATTTCCTATTTAAAAAATTTGCTGATGGATTCAAACCCTTCACCTTTGTGTAGGCTAGTTACTTGAACACAGATATTTGCAAGTTTGAATCATCGCAGAAAGATGAAAGCAGAGCCTAATTGGCTGATTCCTCAAAAGTTAACAGAAGGCCTCGAGCTTTTCATAGTTATGCTCAATCATCACATTTTAGCCAGAAGGCATAGTAATTCGCTGTATCGTTTTTTCCGCCTCAGTATTCCTTCGAGAGCCTCTTCCGAAGCGAACAGTACGCGCTGCTCGACACAAGCTGCCGGGAGTACCTCTTCATATGCGATTTCTTTATGTTCTCGCCGTCGTCCGCCAAAGATCTTTTCAATCATATTCTCGGCAAAACCCTTGCTCTGTATGTGGTGAGTGCTGTGTCGTCAATCGCTGTTGAACTTTGAACTGCCTGTTTTCAAACAGAAGCCTCTTAGCGTGGAAGCTGCGTTTTGCCGGCTTGCGTCATTTTGTGTTTCTGTTTTTCGCGTATGCACATTTATCTTGTGCACGTTACTTTGCTTGTCGTGTTATCGAACTTGCTTATTGGTTGAACTTGTCCTGCAAATGTAGCCTACAATTTTCTGTTCCAAGTTAGTCGATTCCAACACCTGGTCCAAGTCAGCTGTTCCAGTACTAAGTGAGATCTAGCCAGTTAATTTTCCGTTTTAGTCCTGCTTGATTGACGCAAAGCCACACAGTGAATAAAATTCCTTCTTCTGTTACAAGTTGCTGCTGATACAAAAATTTTTTGTCGCAAATCAAATCCAAAAGTTTTTTGTCGCTGAATATTTTTTCCAAGCCATACCAGGAGATTCTTCCCGACTCGACCAGCGATTGCTGGCCGTGTTTGTCTTCTTTCATTATTATTTCTTTTCACTCACTCAGTCCAAACCGTTCTGTCATAGATTGAGCTAGTGATAAGAAAACAGAGTAAGTGTACAACCGATGCTATTTTTTATTTCCTCTGACAGAAACACGTCGACACCGTGTGTTCCGAATGCTACGACAGCATCGCGCTCTTCATTTGCATACATCTTGTTCATAAGTTCAAGGTGAGCTCCTCTTGATCCCCCCAATAAACTCAACTCAACTCGGATGTATCTGCTGAAGCAAATGCCTCCGTCGTTCGAACAACCTCCGGTCCCAATGGCTTCCACCGCATCTTGCTACCCTCTGCATTTGCTGCTTATATTCACAGGTGCTGATGCACGACCGTGAAGTGAACGTGCTCGACAAGTACTGGGACACAGTGAACGCGATCTTGTGGCCTCGGTTCGAACACGTGGTGCGCATGCACATTCACAGCGTCATGGATTGTGACGTCAATCACCTGGCGACGATCGACGTGCGACCGCATTACGTGCGTAAGCGAGTGGCTGCGTTTCAAATTTGTTGATAAATGCAGTCAGATAAAGATATCATTTGTTGACAAACATCCGTGCGCAAGGTTTTTACGGGGTCTGGAAAAGTATGGAAAAAATTGGTCATTTTCCAGCCTGGAAAACTCTGACCAAATATTTTTTGTGGCCTGTTAGTACGGAAAAATAAACTTTTCAAAGACTTGATCTTTTGACATGCATTTTCATGATATTTTATTTGAGATTGATATAATTTTACTTATATCGATATAATTTTACTTATATCGTGGTAAATATTACAGTGCCTGTATTTGACCTGGGTAGGTCATTCGGAAAAGTCTAGAGAAAGTCTGGAAATTTATGTTCAAAGTTGCGTAGGAAAACGCATTTGGGGAAGTCCTGGGAATTAAAACTTATGCATTGTTTTGTTGAAGCTAGATCGTTGTTTGCTGCCGGGTAGCAGCAGATGGCTACGGCCATAGGTCTATGTCGTGCACCCACACTTCTTGTGATTCGACGGCGCGTTGCTTTGTTAGCGTTCTTTGTTTGGTGGCAGACGTGATATGTAACGCGTAACTAAGGAAGCTCATTCAGTCCTTACCTAAAGATATCCGCCAATAAATCTGGTCATGGGCTACGATGGGCGCTTGGAGATGAAATTGCGCAACACAGCTCAAAACTCTACGGAAACAGCGCAGTCGTGTTATTTCTCGCAAAGCTTGTGTGGACTAATGAGCGTCGGAAGGATTTTTTTCCGGGAGGGGGCAGCAGTGGCGAAATTGGATTTTACCAACTCCGAAACTAAGAGTAAAACATTTTTCTACTGAAAAATGTAATAGCAAAATATCAAATTTTAAAATCCAGGGGGCGTTTACCCCTGCCCACCTTCCGACGTCCATGCACGACGTATTTTTGACAGAAAAGCAGAACGTCTTCTTTTCTTGGAAATCGTGCAATTCCACTCAGAAAACCACTGCTTCGGATAAGACAGCGCTGCTGGCAATGCAAAGACGAAACTAACCAGTCTTGTGCGAAAAAAAACTCGTCACTCGCTTCGACATCTAGCACTAATGTTTGTATCGGTGAAGATCGTTTTACTGTTTCCATTATTATTTGTTTTAATCCTCTTGCTTCAAGCCGAATTCGTTACTTTTCGGTCGAAAATGTTGATCAATTTAGAAACCTGAAAGTTGTGAGTTCCACTGCGATAATTTTGAAGAGAGAATTGCGCGCTTCAGACGATGTCTCCCAAAAAAACGAACTTGTGAAGATCAGGATGAACTGCACGCTCATGCGAATGATGACTACTGACCAGTGTTTGTTTGTGTTTTCAGATTACTCGCCGGTATGCCGAGTTCAGCGCCGCCATTGTTCGCATCAACAAAAATCTCCCCAGCCCTCAAGTCGAGCAAGTGCTGGCTGACCTGCAGGGGGAGGTAAGATGAGCAGCTTGACCTAATGCAGGTGGCGGCGAAATGTTTGTCGTGTGCTCGTATATGTGTAACTAAACCAGCAATGTTTCGATTCTCCGCCGAAAGGTATTTGGAGTCTGCAGCCCCTTGGTTTGGAATAGCGCGTAAAGACCGCGTCCATGCTGGAAGTCATAGCATGTTGCAGTGCCACAGGAGCGACCTTTCCACGATTAGTTTGTCGTAGGGTTGTGGAGTCGGAGGTAAAATTTCCGACTCCCGACTCCTTAAAATAAAGGGAATGAAACTTGACTGTTAAAATCAATGG
>JGI24022J15233_10002431_pt1 | contig 17454 bp, 10 predicted proteins | sample Ectturendosymbi2_FD_15233 | JGI IMG/M metagenome (IMG submission 15233) | reverse complement strand
AGTGTGTGTTGCTTTGGCAACAGCATCGTCGCTGATGTCACGAGGTTCAAGCAGTCTCTCAGAGATCGAGCAATAATTGGTGGTCAATGGGCTGTGATAAGATCAAGCGCTGATCTCGTTTAGTTCAATCGTAGTTCAGCAGGAGTGTAATCAATCCAGTGTCTCTCGAAAAACACTGTTAACTCTTGATCCGGACCAGCAGAAGCACCAATAACGAGTCAGATGTTCATACGCGAACAAAATAGCAGCAGTTGACAGTTTGACACGGACTTTACCTCGCAGGCTCTACGAAAACGAACGGCCTAAATAGTACATTAGTAAATCAAACTCAAAAAGAGGCACTAATACAGATGGCAAAACATTTTCGTTTCTATTCAATGCGGAAGACCTTGTGCTATGGTGTCGATTTGCTACATGCTTGAATTTACATTCGTGCAAAACAAGTTATTTCTGTAGACATAGCAGTATACCAGAGAGAAGAGTTTAAGCTCTTGCTAACCCAACATTAAACTGCCAGTTGTTCATTAGTAACTATGCAACTCCTTCGTGAAATGCTTCAAACCCGAATCACTACAAGGTCTAACGATCAGTTTGTGGGTTGAAGTGATTGTAGATTTTGACAGCAATCGTTTCGTGGCTGCACAGTAGGTGCCACTAGTTTTTTTCTATCATACATCGAAATCTTTTCAATGACCGAAAAAATCAAGTCAATTCGGTCATAATCTCCGAAAAATATTGACCAGTGAATATTTTTACGGCGAATTTTGGAACAAATGACCAAAATGTCTCAGCGGAAAAAACAGGTGTGCCAAATGAAAATCGGCAAACAGGATGAGGAGATAAGAAATGTTCTGCGAACGCGTGACGCGCATTGGTCTTTGTGAAAATTCGCAAAGAATGCGACGAAACTGCGCTGCACTACTGACGGAGCAATGCGCAGTTTCGCCGAAAAAGCGTACTTGCGCGATACGATTGTAGGAGGGAGTTGAAGGTGATCGCCGGCCAGGACACACTTGGGCGCACGCATTAACGGAATCCAACACGAAGCCTCCAGAGCTTGGCCGCATTCGTCAATGATGACGACGTCGAAGTGGTCACCTTTCAAATGCTGAAGCGGACCTTTCGAATGCGCCCCTACCTGAAAAGACCAACACTGTGAGAATAATCGCAGAACCCACGCAAGCAGTCAACAAACAAGCACACGAAGTAAAAGATCCAAGATATCTGCCCTAATTGTAACGATAAAGTTTCCATAAAAACAGCTGCAAGCTGCGTTCACAAGATCATGGTAACCGGTCGAAAGAAAAAATGCGGACAGAAGTTTTGGATCCCAAGCGGCGGTTAGAGGCCAAGTTCCCAAAAGCAACATTCGTAATATGTTTTCAAAGGTGGTCGGATCACTCCGAAATGCAATTAGCTGCGGCACTGCGCCTAAAATTCAGAAAATCACTTGGAAAGTTACTACTAAGCAGTAACAACAAGTCTTGTTGCTGTAAGCGAAAACAGTCAGAACGAGGAACAGGAAGCAGCTACTTACGTTCGTCGCTAGAACGACATCGGCTGAAGACAAAATCTCTCGCAGGGCCTTCTTTTCTCTTTCAGCGAGTTCCGAGTACAGAGACTTCCTTTCGATCCGCAGTTTCTGTCGCGAACCTTTGTCATGGCAACGTAGCAACTTGGCCTGCACCAAGAAATTCGCCACAAGTTCAAGCCGGTGAAGCAACAGACGCTTCCTGACAGATCCGCATGAGATCGAAAACACGTTTCGTTGAACACGAAGAGGTCCCTCGCGCATCAGCGCAGGTTTTTGCACACGACACTAGTGACGGTTGATTCGTTCGAGAGTGACCGAAACTGTTTTTCATTTCGTCTTGAAGTGACCGAAACTGTTTTTTTCAAATCGCACGAATGTCAAACCCCCAAAAAACAGCGTATAACATCGATGAAGAACGATGTGACAAAACGCAGCTAAGATGACGTAGAAAACCGCGCTGCGTTTGTGCTCGAACTCAGTCACGCTCGCATGCAGCAATATCAGTCAGCGTTGTCGTAAAAAATGAAAGGCAGCTACCGACCGATATGCCCGGAGGGCGTGCGTTTTCACTTGGTAGGTCAATAGCCTCCCGTGGCCTATTTCCAATTCGTGCCGTATTGTCACGGACGACAGCTGTAACATGTGGCCTTCTACGCTTCGAAAATTAACCGCATCCTCGATATTGGTTAAATATAACAGAGCAAACATTTTAAGAAACACGTTAGAAGACAATTTCTTGCATTCTCAAACACATCTCCTCACGCCAGCAACAAATCAGAGCCGGCCACTTTACAACCAGGTGTTTGCTGCATTGACCGGATTTGTGACGAATCTCATGTCCAAGCAGACTACGGAGGTGTCGAAAATTAACTTGAGGCTATTTAAAAAATGCACATAAAATTAAACAAAGCCAGACTGGAAAACCTTGCAAGTATTGGGCAACAACATGCCTCGAGGACTTACTCCAGCTGAGATGCAAATTCCAATAAAAGTTGGAACTCACGTTGACTTCATCGATGTCGCGTCTTACGTCACGAACGATTGCGGCAGCGTCGCTGGATGCGACGCGAGCATCCAAACAAACTTCGTGCAGTTCGCGCTTGTGAATGCGCGCCGGATGACCGACGCGCACCATCCTTATCTTCCGTTTCTGCGCTGGAAAATGGCGCGACGGTGACGTGGACGAAGCACGTAAGAAATTATCGCCCGCGCGTGACTCGCATACATTCGACACGCATGAAGTGACAAGGATGTTACCACGCTGCGGCATTATCACGTCAGAACATCACAAAAATAAAAAAACGTAACTGCCCACTATCTATCGAAAGGAATCCTTAACAGCAAAGAAGCAGACAATAAGATCTTATCCGAGTATATGTTTCGCCTACTACAGGTGTGGGCATCATCAGCTCTTATTCAAATAGAACAAGTGCAGTGCACTTTAAAAATATAGAAAGGGTTTTGCGGAAGGTTTNGCATGGACCGTCTTCTTCCTACATCTTTTCTTCAGTGAAAAGTTTGAGCAAATGCTTGATTGCCGGCAAGTTCATATCTTGAAGATTACCAAAAATTTCTTGTTCGCTCCACACAAACATGGAAATGCAGATAATGTGCTGTATCCAACAGCAGAGCAAGCGCTTCCGCTCAGAAATAATCACAATGCTTGCCCACTGGCACATCGTCTTCACGCCCTGCAGCGTTCGGGTATGAAGTAAAAAAAGCTCTTCTGTTCACTCGAGCAAGTCGAACATCAGGGTATTAAATCGTTGTCCTGGGCCACGGTTCGTTCACAACCAGCGACAGTGAGTCAACGAAAAGATAAGACGACGCAAATATGGCTGCTTGCTTCTGATTAAAGTGTTGCTACAGTGGATATACAGTGTTCGTTCAACACAGCACCAGTCGTACGTTCTGTACATCAGAACTGACTCAATTGCGATTTCGGAAAGTGATGTATGTACCTTCGCGTCAGACTGTATTTGCAGCGCTGTAAGCTTCTCGACGAGGTTATCTACGGCAACGTTCGACGGAGCGCATGCCAACACCTGCAGAAAAGAGGTGTAAGCGGGTATTGCCCGTTTGCTGACTTTTCTTTCGAACAGTTTTCGAAATATGGAAGTAAGTCAACTGATTCAATAAAAAAGAAACGTTTTGAAAAATCGCAAATCTGACTACTGTTCCTCGTTTGCAAAACAGTATTCAAAATTAGGTTCAAAAATGTTAATGCGCTGTTCCTAATTCGTGGTACATGTTTTAAAAAAGTGTCGGAGCGGAAAACATTCCAGAACCAGTTTTGATATAATAATGCTATAGTTACGCGCAAAAAACACCTCGTACGCAAAACTTTTAATGTTTTGGTATTCTTGGCTTATGTCCTCAGGTTCCGCAGCAGTTTAATTTGCGTGCCATATATTTGCTTGCTAATTTTACAATCAGCGAAAAGCTTAGCAGTGATTTGCTTAAGCATATTTGTTTTGGTCCAAAAATGCATAGCCCGCTCGTTCTGCCAGTATGCACAAAATAAGATAAAACAATAAAACTTCGTATTTCACATGTCAATTTTAGAACTGATCCAAGCAAATCCATCCAAAAATGCAATTGTTTTACTTTGGCAAACTCTATATGAGCTTAATGGTCCTTAGCAATCATCGTTACGCAACAATAACAGTTCCAAATTTTAATTCATAAATTTGGAAATTTTATTGCTCGGGCAACATCATCACCTTTTGCCCACGTTTGAAAAATTGGGCTATGATTTCAACCACGGTCGTCGTTTTGCCCGTTCCTGGAGGCCCATGTACGATGGCAAGCTCACGTTGCTGGACAGCAAACTCAACAGCTTTTTGCTGACAACTATTTAGGTTTTGGTTGACGAATGACAAATCTGCGTAGAAAAAAAGTGCACCTTTAAACATTACGTGGTTGTGGCTACAGGCTCGAATAAGAAGTCATTACAAAAAGGTGGGAACCAACCTTCAACATTTAATAGGCAACCGTCCATCACCAAGCGCAGAGCTTGCATGACGAACGTGAGTTGGCCTTGTGATGCGACATTCAATGCGTTGGAGCGGATGAATATGCGACAGAATCACTCTAAATATTTAAAACGAACGGATCTGTTTCACACAAGTTACGGTTGCTTAACATCCCGCCTCGTGCCTTCCGCATACGCTTGACGGTCTCTGAATTGTATACTTCCTGCGAAGTCCCTTGATTGGCCTGACTGCGGCAAACAGCAGGACAGGAAAAAATGATGAAATGCTGTTGGACAAAGCTTGTGGTAAGGTTACACAGTTTTTAACCTTAATTCGAAACGTTTAGCCAAAGTTAGTTCAACAACCTCACGGTGAAGTGTGCCTGCCAAATGCCCAGCACACTGATGATAATGCGGACACAGCGGCTACACACGAGCGCCTTTATTCTTCACTAAAAAGTCTTCAACCGTGTCTAAATCCTGTACTTATCGATGAGGTGGACAGTGGTGTTAGTCTTACGACTGTCTTACCTACCCATTTTTACCGAACAAAAGAAAATATTCCAAATCAATGGTGAAAACAAAGGCAAAGATGGAAACAAAGATTGGGCACAGCATACAAACACAACGCAGTCTGGGGAGGACACATAATGACTTGCCTGTTGTTGAGTTGTAGGCTGTTGGTTCGGCCCAGCCAAAAATAACGTCAATCAAGTGCCCTGAAGTTTTCGTTGAAAACTTCTTCAAATCTGCCAGCGCGCATTTAAGNCTCCTAAAAAAACAAAAAAAAAACAAATTATCCTCAAAATTNACAAGATTTTCAATGAAATCCGTAACAAAGTCCAGTACAAATTGCCACCAAGCAAAGTTGTTGCCTGAACACAGTCGTTCGAATTTTGTACTTTCGCCAAAATTTAGCCATGACGCTTCTCATGTAGCTGCGTTCAAATAAACGTGAGATCAAAAATGCTGTTTGGGCTCCAACGTGAAGCATGAAATTTATCAGTGGCTAATCACATGACAGAAAATCTAAGGAAAGTTTGTCCTCAGCCCGCGTATGCACCGTCCATTTTGATGTAACGCGCATTCTAGCGTTTTCGATGCAGTTTATATGCATCAAGCCACAGTAAATTTTACCGATACGTGACTTCGTTTGCCACTTTCAACAGTGTGACAGGCACGTGATTGAAATTCAGGCGGTCCAGTTCGTCCCTCATCTCCGTCCCTTCGAAGGCGACCGAAATCTGGGAGTCAGACAAAGCTGTGACGACACCATGAACTTCACCCAGCTGTTTGTTTGGTCCTTGATCGACACGCACGATATCGCCTGCAACAATGCATCGGTTCGCTCGAGTTTGCGAGAAACTCCGCTAAGTTCGCTCGATAGTCGCGACAAGGCCTGCGGACAATCGCGACGTTGCGTTCCTGACGATGGCGACAAAGCAGGGTCAGTGCAGCCTTGCCAGGCAAAAAAAACAACTTTGTGAGTAAAAAAAGACTTCAGAAACTTTCTTCGTCATCCAATCGTTGATCCTCTTCAGTACCCCGATATGTCTTTGTCCGAGCAGTCATCTATTGCAACGCAATTTCTCATTTTTTTATGTTGATAGTTCCGCTTCAAAACCACCAATGCTTAGGACAGGACTCTGGAGGGGGATATTGCGGGAGCGGCAAGCGAATGCAGAGAGTATTCTCTACTGACCTTCAACACTTGACGTGCTGCGCACGTTTGCAATCACTCGAAGAAACGGAGCTCATACTTTTTTGTAGTTTTTTATGATATATAAATTTAATTTTTGTAAATCCTTAACTTTTTTCAGAATTTTCAACAGGCCTTGAAAACGCTACAGGCTAATGCGGTGATAACTGTGTAGGTAACTGACAGAAAAATAGGTAATTGACATCAAAAAAACAATGCATATTCAATCCAATGGCAAATACCTGAAGTAAAGACCTTATAAGGAAGATGCGTCGATGATGATCTCGGAGAAAAACTTGCGATTGTTCTACCGAACAGCCCAGTTTTCACGGAGAATATTACCAGCTTCGAAATGCAGAGGCCTTTGCTGCAAAGAAAAACAATCCTGGTAACTTCCTCGCCACACAGAATATATTGGTTAACAAAAACCACTGCGGGTAATTATCTTAGCGCAAGAACTTACGTTGGAGTCACGACGGCACAGTTGCCATAAAACAGAAATTCACGACGGCACAGTTGCCATAAAACACTCCTTCTGAGCAGTGCCAGTGATTTACGGGACTTGAAATTAACGGCAAAATTTACTCTACGAGATTCTTGCCAGTGGCGTTCACAATTTAGGTTCTTCCAATGACTGTGCAACAAGAAGTCGTGTGAACGTGAGCTTTTAATTTTTGTAATTTATTCAGATTTGGTAGGCAACAATTCTTATGCTTCCACAAATTTATTGTGACGTGGAGCAAATGAAAATTTTTTTTCAGACGCTCCATCACGAAAGGTTAAAGAAAAGGTTTCCTTTTTGCTGGAAAATTGAACGAGTTAAAACATTAGTTGCTTTGCAGTTTTCACTATAAAGCTTCTTGGTGTTTTTTTGTTGCATAAATGCGGTTAAGTAGAACTGAATTCGCTTCAAAGATGGAGAACCTCTTCAACGCATCACAACACTTTAACTCAACAAAACCCAATGCAACGTAAATAATTTCGAATTCCATGCAAAGTTCGCTTTGAAGAATAACTTCTACAGAAGAACAAAACAAATCTGAGATTTTGTTGCTTTCCAGCAATATTGTGATAAACGGAAAGACAGATATACCGTACCCATATGTGCTGATGAATTGGATTCAGTCTTGTTATAAATACGGATTCAGTCACATATCATTGCAGGGTAAAAGTTTTCTTTTCGTGGTAGCATTGGTGGGCCAAGTTCACATTTTCTAATATGCCTTTCCACGTAACTTTTGCATCTACGCACCAAGGTGTGTAAAACAGACAGATAGGAAGTACTAAACCTTCCATGAAAGGGTGGTGATGTATACTCATATTACCAACAGCTTCACTTGTCTATTAATAGATCAAAATATATCATTTCTTACTCCTCTTTAACAGGCGCATGTTACGACTTTACCCGTACGTTCTTCATTGCAATGTCACCAGTCACACCATTAACTGCCAACGATTACCTGCCGCATTGCCTGGTCAAAGCACGAGTTCGTGGGATTTTACACTAATTTCGAAAAGAAACAAGCAAATCTTAGTCACAATGGAATTACTACGTAGAGGTGGTATTCGTGGACAACAATCCGAACCAAAACCGTTACGCTTATAAGCATTTCGTTGAAAACGAAGACTTTAGGTTTCGAAAGACACCATTATAATCTTAAATACAAAACTTATGAAAAACAATGCATGCGTTGTACGGGTCCCGCAAAATTGTTTTCACCAGGGTAAGATATTAACAAAGCTATCTCGGTTTCGAGCATGGAGTAAACAGTACGTTTTAAATCTACATTCATCCCCTCCCCTGTTGACAATACATATTTACGCCTGCGGTTCCTCTGCAAAGCGTTTGCAACTCAGCGCACTTGTCGGTTTCGCGTGAATCGAGCAACAATAACACGAACTGCTCAGTGCTCGCTGTCGACCTCTGGTCGGAAAAATCGAATTTTTAATGAAGTCCCGGAGGAGAGGTGCGCGCCAAAGTTCACCGTGGTCACTGACACCATACCGAGGTCTTTGCGCAACACTCACAGTCACACAAAACGCAATTGGAGAAATTGCTCGCCGCTGGTATTGACGCAACGAGAAATTGCTTTTTGTGTCACAACAAAAACCTGCAATACGGCTGTACTTGGGTTTGTAAAAACAGCAACTTGCAAACGACGCTGGTATGTCGCTGTAACGACCGGACGTTGAAAACAGGTTGATGGTTTAATGGTGTTGGAACTATCATGTGTAGTTGTTCGCAATTGTTCACAATCAAAAAAACACTGACACAATGTGAAATTTACTGGCAATATAAATAACCTTCAGCATGGAAAGACCTGTACTTCCAAGAATTTGTCTTCGCAATCTCAAATGGAAAATTGCGCCTAGGATTAAGAACCTCTGAATTAGGAATTGGTTTAAAAGCATTCTAATGCAACCTTAACAAAATGAACACATACTGATGTTAATCTAGAGCTATATAATAATTCATGTTGTTAGGGTTTACATTTCTGTTTTATTTCACTGGTGCTGATGGATCCTCTTGAAGCAAAATTCCTGATTTTGTCGGCAATGTAAGCAATCTTTGATTGCAAAAAGCTGAGTCCTGATCTTGCCAATGATATTCATGTCAGTTTTGAACATTCGTTCCATAACAACATAAATGCACCAATAGAACCAGTGAAGCTCGTGAGGCATGTTCTTGTCAACAGTCTTAAACTTTAAACCAATGTGGGGTCGTGTGACATTAAGAAAACTTGCAGAATAAAAAAGAATGAGATAGAAAGTTAGATGATACGAAAAACATCACACCTTTTAAGTTTATCTAAAGAAATACTGCAACTTTCAATGTAGCTCTCGTGGATTTCAGCAGAATGCTCCTCAGCAAGAAGCTCCAACTGTTTACTGACATATAAGTCCATTACAAATGCTTTGTTACAGCAGGCTGTCTACCATTGACAATGTATCATCTGGACAAAACACAAAGTTTGTGAAACAAAAAAGCAAATGCTGTTAAAAATAATGTAGCATACATACAGCATCCAGCAGCACAAATAGTGGAAATTACAGGTTTACAAAGCATAAAATGCAAGAGATAATGCAGTACATAGTATTGCAAAAAGTATAAATCAACAAAACAAAAAACAGGTAATTTAAAAAACACCTAATTCAATACAGAAATCAGACTGAGACAAAGCAATGCACAGCCTCAATTTAAAAAATGCTTAAAACCAACTTCAAATTTCTTTGAAGCTTTTCATGGAGTGTTTGTACCAGTGTCTCTTGACAGTTAATTGCTAGTTTTATGAGGAAGCAAGTAGAAAGAATCCTTTAGACGTCTCGGGAGAATAATCAGTGAATACCTTGATGGAATTGAAAAGGGTATTTTATTTAAATTGTTTGAGACACCTTTTCACAGAACAGCTAATATTCATCTCAAGTAAGTTGAGCCAGAAGAAAACTTAAGTCTCAGTGTGCTATTTTTCCCCTGACTACCATACAATCAGCTTTAGTGTAAATGTGAAAAGCACTGCCAAGCTTTGAACAACAACTTCAGAAATATGAATACATATTTTTATATAGTTCTTCAAATTTATTCACAATGGACACCATAAAATGCTATCAATGCACACACATTTCCAACATATCTGGACAGACATATGCATTCCAATATTATTTTTAAAATAAATGAAAAACAATTTTCACATACGGTGAAGCTTGAGTTTCATTCAGTTTCTGCCATAGCTGCATCAAAATCACAAAAAACAGCTGTTCATGAAACAATTATCAAGCACATAATATAACTTAACAAAAGATAGCTTTTTGTCAACAGTGTGCATTTGCATTACACTCAAATATAACTTCAAACAAAATTAAGATAAATGTGAAGCAAAGAACTAACATCCTGTCACTTGTTTCATAGATTTTTATTCTTCAACATTTAAATAACGCTAACTTTATAGTACCTTCTTCAAACGTTGCTGAAAATTTTCATTATGCATATTCTTAAATTCCTGCACAAAAACTCTTGCCCTTGTCAAACCAAAAATGCTTTTAATACAGTGGACTCCAGTTAATACTTCCTTGGTTATACAACCAACTGCTTATTATATCCAAATCACTTGGAATAGAATCTTCTTAAATCATTTCCCATTATAAAAACTCTACGTAGTACAATCCAGCCACTACTTAATCCATCCGCTTCTGATTCCCATGCAGGCAAACTGTTTTTACTGTGAACAAATAATGGCCTATTACAAGTGGCTTTGTGTGACAATGTGATTGAATAGGCCATGAGCAAGTGCCTTGAGCGGTTGGTCTTGAGACTTGATGGAACAGCATTTAAGATGGACATGTTAATGCTCTGAAGGCAGAAGTAGATGGCCATCTGAGAAAAACGTTTCTGCATCTGCCTAAGCAAATCACTTTGCGCAGCCTTCTCAGTGCTGAATAAAAATGCCAATTGCACCATTTTTACCCCTTTGGGGTTGTTTAGTTGAAGTTATAAGTAAATTGGTTGTTACAACCACTGCTTAGTTATTACACCCAAAACCAGTGGTCCCAACTTGGATATATTAACCAGAGTCTAATGCAATTATGAAGCACTGTCAAGAAGGCTTCAAGAAATTTCTGTCATAAAAACTAATTTTTCATCATAAAATTTACATGCTTGACCAACATGTGAGCCACTCAACTTAAAATTAGATAAAGGCATTTTTAGTATGCCATAAAAATGTTTAACTTACATATGTAGAGTACACTTTCAAAATTTTAACATTTTGTCTCCAACAAATATCTGCAACATCATGATACTCCAGCCCCCTCCTGCAGGTAAACAGTGATTGGCATTTTAATAGAAACACTGCACATGACAAAAACAAAGCAAGCAATGGGGTATAATTTTCACGTATCTCATGCAACACCACTTCTTACAGGTAAAAATATAAGTTTTCAAAGCTTAAAAATTTGTGCAATTAGCAATAAACTTAATAGATCTTCATGTTGCTCCTTTATTACTATCACAGCATCCAGTGAGCAGGTTTAATAAGCTGCCAGTTTGTGTTACTGCTACCTTCATTTGTTTTAAATTTTATTATTTTCTAATGATACATTAAATGCCACACAAAAAGACATAAGGACTTTATACGTTTGCTTGTGCTTTATCCCTGCTTTCCAATCACACAAAAACCACTACATAATCACAAATTAGATAAATGTTTCTTGCTGAGATTAACTTTTGGTTTGGAATATTGGACANGGCCAAGTATCAGCTTACATAACAATTTTATTCACAGATGGAAAATTCTAATAAATTCATGTTTTTGCAGCTTTTTTTCCAATAGGAAAAACATCATTAGTCAAGCTCAGAAAACGTTAATGATAAAAGCAGAGCTGCAGTCAAAAAATATGAAGAACACTGTTTTATATTGATATTGTAAATAAAGGCACTGAAAAACGTAATCAGTTTGCAATCATAATATCTACAAAAGTTTTATGAGTCATATTTGCCATCNGAATCATCTCTGGCCANTCTTTTAATCTGCTGTTTGCATGTCTTTAAAATATAATATTTTTCTTTAATAAATCTAAGTTCCTGCCCAGCCAGCCTAGCATTGTTAAGTTCAGCAACAGCATAGCTGAGCTCTCTGTCAAGAACATCTGATGACTCTTTCGCTCTAGCAATCCAGTCCAATGCCACTTGCTGCCTCATTTCATCATCTATGGTCCTACTGCCATAATGCTGAATGACTTCTTCCCTAGAGCAATGTCTTTCCTTCATGGCCTTCAAACTGCCATTCCAGTGCAGTAACTGGAACACAGACATGGATTTTTGAAATGATAACATGCTTAGCCCAATATGGGACTTTAACATTTCTTTAAATACTCCAATAGACTTCATGAACTCATGATCACTGCTGCAACTCATTTTAAATGACTTGGATGCATCAGCAAGAATTCGCTTTATTGACGATTTTGTGATCTTGCTTGTTGGGTGTTCATTAAATACCGAATTGACTAGCGCAATTTTAGCAGCACTCTGATGAGCTTCTTCTTCCGTTAGGCAGACCTCAAATGATCCAAAACAACTTCCACCAGGTAAAGTAACAAAGCCAACAAATGTGCCATCAGTTTCATGAAGGGTATCATATGTTATATGAGAGCCATTCGGAGAAGCATTTCCACGAGCATGTTTCATTTGCCAGAACTCCTGCAATGCTTCAGCAACATCAACATCATGCTGTGCTTCAGTTGAATGCTTTCTGAAGCTGTTCACAACAGCATCAACAGCTTCAGTGAGAACATTACTCGAGTTTGCCATAGTAGATGCAACGTAGTAAGCAAATATCTACCTGAACATAGAAAGAAAACAAGATGATTGAATCTGGAAAGTTCTAGCCATGAGATATAACATAATAGCAAGTCAAAACATAACTCCATATCAATATTTCAGACATAAAAACTGTGCAGTACTGGTGTATTCACTTGTACAATACAACTGATGCAACAGTTTTTGAACTCAGGTCTAGCACAATGCCATATAATTAAGTCTTTCCTTGCCAGAACCAATGTAATGGTCTATAATTANTCATAACTGATGAACTTGAAATGGTTTGCCTTGAGTTTAATTTTAGATTTACAAGATTTGATGCATAGTAAAATATGTATCTTGATTTGTCAAACAACTTAATTTATAATGGAACTTGACTTTAAGATCAAAACCTATATGCAAGTTATCTGCTTATCAATTGTCTATTTGCATTTTAATGTTTTATTTGAGGATGATTTAATACAGAGGAACTAGCAACAACGTGTATGTATATTATTCCCTACTTTTTGTCACAAGCTTTGAAAAGTTGTTAGTACTTCCATGAATTTTCAAGAATTGGCACAATAGCTCTTGATAAACGAAATAATTTCTTTCACTAGCAATGTATCTTTAAACTTTTCCAAAAATTTACATGTGTCAAGTAAAAAAATTTAAACCTCTTTGGCTAAAGTATCAAAACTTTAGCCAAAGAGAAGCAAAGTTTTCTTTTCTGAAATGTCTCCCACACGTATTTTTTATAAAGAAGTTAATTACCAGCAGTCACTCAGATCTTGTGTTGTCTTTTTAACAATTTCTTAACACTTTGACGTCCGGGTTAATTCAAGAAGTTCGCAAAAAAACAGCTGGAATGCACGTGGCTTTGCGCAGGAATATCTCTACTCCTGTATGGGTTACGGACCTGGTTGAAGTGTCAAAAGACACGGCAAGTCTTGTAGTTTGCACTCGAAAAAAATTTTTTGGTTGGGGGATGCGTTTTTTTTTTGAGTGACGTCATAAGTAGAGGACTCTTTTGCCACCTTGGCCAACTTCACCTGGCCCTGGGCGCCAATCGTTAGATGGTAGTATTTCGCTAAAGTTTTTATTGGATTCTAGGCTACAATCCGAGTCTTTTGATACTTTGGATGACCTGCTGGGGTTTCAGGTTCAAAAGTTATGATCTGAGTTAATAAAAATTTTTGACTAATTAGTTAATTAGATAATTAATTAATTCGTTTATTTAAGGTCATAACTTTTGAACCAGAAACGCTAGAAATTCGATCAAAGGCTCAAAATACTCAGACTCAAGCCTAGTTTCCAATGCAACCTTCAGCAAAATACTTCGGCCTAGCGGTTGGGCCCTAGGCCAGGCAACATAAGCGAAAATGGCCTAAAAACTACTTCACTTATGACGTCATTCACAAAAAATCCGCAACCCCCAACCATAAAATTTTTTTTCGAGTGCAGTTTAGAAGATTGGCCGATTTGTTTAAGCCCTTCAACAGCTCTCTAGCGCAATCGGCGGAGGAGCTAGGGCGTTAGTAAGGCAACTGACAACTGCTAGTTTTAGGCCGATTTCAAAGTACGAATATATCGCACCCCGGCTCTCAAAGTGTTAAATTGTTAAAAACGTTATATAACAACCTGCAGCAAATATCACAAGACATTAATAGTTGCCATCAAAATAGCAGCCAAAACTAGAAGGTATAAGTTGTTTCATCAAAATGAACAAAATGGCCAGTTGCTTACAAAGGTGATCACATCACATTGACCAAAATCACTAAATATTGCAAAGCCATAGCACTGCACAATATGAAATGATACCAGTGAACTTATTTTTTCTCAGATGAATAGTCCTGCAACACATCACCCAAGTGATCGTTAAGAGTCTTAAACTTGCGCTTGCGATTAGCCTTCTTTCTTTTTTGAACAACAGGTTTTACAATTACTCTTTCAGGCATAGAAGCAATACCATGGCTGTTCAAATATTCTTCTATTTTGTTATCATCAACTGAGTCTACAGCAATCCCCCTCCATAGCTTCTGAAATTCTTCATCAATAACAACATCACAGCTGCGATCATTGTAAAAAACAATCTGCTTTTTGTCAGGACGAGTAACAAATATAACTTTATCTTTCAGAGCTTTGACACATTTCTTGGCTTTTGGTAAGCTTTCTTCAATATCGTCCCATAAAATACCTCCAAGTCCTTGCTGGTCATGTCGATCAAGCAGCTTTAATAAACTTTTTCTTTCCTTTATATTATATTTAGGTTTGAAAGCAAACTTTGTTTCACCAACAGAGCCATCAGAGATCACTTGAATTTTAGGATTATCTACCAACGATTCATTTAACAACCAGTTCTTGTGCAAAGAAGAAATTGACTGGTCCAAACGACACTCTTCAAGAATTTCATCTAGTGTTAGTGCATGTGTGTCACCATCCTGGTGACGAGCTTTCATGTGATTTACTATCTGAGCCAACAAAGCAAATTTGTGCTTATTAACAGCAGGTGTATTGTACAACCTTGCTGTCGATGTACTTGGTAATGATGAAGATTTGCTTGGTGGCTTCTGCTTGCTTGAAGTTAAGCTTGAACTTTTAGCACTTTTTTTCTCAACAACAGGCAAGGCCAAAGAGCGTTGCTTGAAATCATGTCTTTGTTTTAACAAACTTGGATCCATCTGTGGTATTAACATGAACTTTCCACTCACCTACTCCTTGCACTAGACAGGGTAAGGGTTGACTGAAATACATGAAGAGTACATGAAACATTGCGTGCAATACAAAACAAAGAAATAACACGGAAGCCTATATTTCTAACTTATATTCCATAGAGTTAAAATTAATCATTTTATAACAGGCTAATGTACACATATATTCAAGGTGTAAGCACTCACCTGATCGTCAAATATGCATATAAAAAGTAAAACATGAATAGCAAAAGTCATTTGCACTTTTGACAAAAAAACTCTCCCACACCTATGTGAAAAAATTGAACTAGAAATTGCAACAATCAAAATCTCTAGTTTGGCTATAAGCATTCAAGGAAATAACTGACTGGGCTCTGCTTTCTGCAATGCACATATCTGCATTCAAGTAAGTAGTCTCCATAAAGGTGACATAAGCAAATCAATTGAGCAAACTTTTTTAAGGAAATCGATTTCCTCCATTTCCTTAAAAAAATGATAGAGTTTATTTTGCTATCAGAAATGGTCATGTAACAAGGACAACATGCTTGGATAAGCACATCGTCCTTGTTACATAATGTAAAACCCTAAACCATAAAAACCTAAACCTAAACCAAACCCTATAGGTGAACCCCAAACCATAAGCCTAAACCATGAACTGAAGAAGTTATAGAAACTTTTAAAAAAGTACACAAAAAGTGCTCCCATGTAGAAAAGCGGAAGCATCAATGGTGAGCACCGAAGTGATGAGCACTCNCACAGCAGCCATAGNCACATCCCCTCTATTACGTTCACCATACCGTTAAAGTCACAAACTCAGCGCTATGCCTGNAGGTAAGAGGGTGNGCTTCCAAACGGGTTCCAACAGCAAAATATGTCCAGCAGAGCTTTNGCCACTCTTGGCAAAATAAACACTACCTAAAAAATTTTCTTGATTGATTTGCTTATGTCACCTTTATGGAGAAAAGTGAATGGTAATGAGGGTTAGACAACAAAGATGTAGCAGCTATGATAGTACAATGAGGATCAGGGCAGCTATAATAAAAGCAATAGCAAACATAACAGACCAGCATGAACTAACTCGCACAGTCAGGGGAAATGATAAAGACACACAAGAAGGTGAGATGAAAAAGGTAGTATTCAATTCATACCAACCATTCAGAAGAATCAAGACTCAAAAAAACAGAGAATCAAAAAACAGAGGGTTTGATAAGGCAGTGTTATGATTTGTGCACAGGTATCAGAAGTTTCAATAGTTAACATGTTTTTAAAAGGAAACCATACAAAGCAGGCTCATTCAAATGGCTGGCTGCAGTTGGAATCTGGACCTTTGGATGACGAAGGCCTATCCTCATCAGCCTCTGAATGGGATTATTCCTATCCTAAAATCTAGTGCTTTCAGGGTACTTCTGCAGCATTAAGTTATGAACTCCTACTGCATAATTGTTGATCAGAGTATACTTTAGCTATTTTGCAGTGCACACATGAGTTGGTTCAAAAGAATTGTGTCATCACATTTCTTTAACAATCGCTTATTAAGACAATGTTTATCCTCCTAAAAACATGCAGAATCAAGGTTAGGAAATGGCAATGAAACCAGGTTAATAACAACAATGAACAGCAAACAAGCAAAAAAACCTTACTCCCAATCCTGTTCACCACAAAGAAACATAATGTTCAGCTGTAGGCATAGCCTAGAGCTACGTTTAGTCTTCCAGAGCAGAGCAGAGATGAACGGATTTTGGTTTTTCAAATCCAAGACCAATCCAACAATTTCATTTCAAAATCCAAATCTGATAAACTGACTAGAGATTGACCAATATGGCTTTTTTGAGGTTGATACCAATACATCGGCCATTCATACATCGGGCCGATAGCCAATAATCGATATTTTCAAAATTTTGAAATCTTGTTTTCTGTTTCATTATCAAAAATATAATGTATTCTATGCCTTACGTTTTCTTCAAAAACTTAAAATATCATGATTCATGAGCTAAAATTTTTCAAATTGCAGCAATTTCAATATTTTGCTATGATTTTTAATTAATCTGATTAACTTGTTAGCATAGTATACACTGTTTGCAATGAACAAACACAGTGCCATGAAAAAAAAGAATGTTAAAATAACAAAACAATAAGAACAGAACACTGAATGAAAAAGAACTGTTTACAGGCCAAAGTGTTTCGCTGAAGTTTTCATTGGAAACTAGGCTCGAGTCCAAGTCTTTTGAGCCTTTGATCGACTTTCTAACGTTTCTGGTTCAAAAG
>JGI24022J15233_10002427_pt1 | contig 17459 bp, 11 predicted proteins | sample Ectturendosymbi2_FD_15233 | JGI IMG/M metagenome (IMG submission 15233) | reverse complement strand
AAATCAACAAAGTGGCTTTGCAATGTAAAAACGAACTCCCATTTCCTGCCCTGTAGAAGCTGTTTAAATTCTATTAGTCACTTGAAGAGTGCAATTACGATACGACGCGGTTTTCATGACCTCATCGCCCAGCAGTTCTCCACGATTTTCTCTGCTGGCTGTTATTTTTCGGACTACATTAAATAAAATCACATCTTGGCGTTTACAACAACACCTACAAAAAGCACCTTTGTGTAGTGGAATCAGGCTTTATCTTTTCATTTTCACCTATTCACCAGTTTTCACAATACCATAGGCCAAACCCACGAAGCAAATCTTTTGAGTCCTTGCAGTGTGAAAACGCCCCAGTATCGAGTTCGCTAGTGCGTTGTCGAAGGTAAGCGAAGGGTGACGAATCGCTCACGCGTGAATCCGATAACAAGTGCAGTGTAAAGTGAGTAACTGACTTGCAGCCTGAGGCGAGCATAATGTTAAATTGTTTTGCAGCTATAGCCTACTGTCTTCATTAAATTGCAATGGAGCGTAAGTTATGTGTAATGTGAACCTTGTTAAATGATTTGGTATGGTTTGTTCTTGTTATATTTCTTATGTTTATGTTAAGGACTTGGTTTAGCGCAATCATGGCTCAAGTGTTTTGTTTGAGGGAAGCGATACTCATAACTGTAGACCAGGTTTGCCGACAGTGATCTGATTCCAATAAGAACAATATGAGTTTGTCACTTTGACAGCATAGTGTAGTCATGGTGGTCTGCCAGTCTGGTGGACGCGTCTACGTCTGTTGTGCGAATTGGTTTCTGGTCGGCTCTCAGCATGGCGCCTTTTGTTTTGGTAGTTGTTTCTGTTCAGATTTGCGGTAGACTACAGGACAGGTTTACGGTTTGGAATTTAACTTTAGGTTTACTTAGGGTTTAGGTTTATAAGTTTAGGGTTTTAGTTTAAGTTTAAGGGTTAGTTTTGATTTATATTTTGGAGTTTAGGTTTAGGGGTTAGGTTCAGTGTTGAGGTTGAGGGGTTAGGTTTAGCTTCAGTGTTTTACTGTTTAGGGGTTAGGTTTAGGTTTAGTACGTTTCTACCAAGTGTAGTGCAGTCTGCTGCACATTCATTGTGCATTACTGTCACATTACAGGCGACGGATCAATAACTTTTCAAAAATGAAGGTCAGCTTGCAAATATGCAATGGGGTAACCAACCAGTGAGCAGGTGATTTTCACATAAACGCTGATATCTTTCTATCTAGGCAACTTATAATTGCAAAATTTATATCGTATGGTTAGAATTTTAGTGCCCCATACAACTATATTTTTTAATTTAGTTTGCTTCAAAGTATTTTCGAGTTGTTCCATGCTAAAGAAATAACATCATGTCATGTGGGTGTCAGAATGACAGGTAACCGGTGAGCAACTTAACATTTTGCTTGTGCAGATGACGTTACATCGGCAAGGAAAAAAAGCCGAACAATCATTTTTTGCTTGATCGGAAAGCATTGGACTGAAAGTAATTGGTGCTTGATAAGAGGTTGATTGGCATTTTTAACTTTAATTGGGATTTTCAATTTCAAGATTGTGATTGTATGAAGAATGATTGTAACAAATATTTGTGTGACATAAATTAATCTTCATAAACACTGACTTAACGAGCCAGTTATAAATTCTACTGCATTATGCTGAGGGTGTATTTATACCATGGAATTTGTGTCTGCTCACAAACAAATAAATTAAATTAAAATTTTTATGGGGAGGCGTTTTATTAGAAGAAAATAGAGATTTTTAAAAGGCATGAGACATTTGATGTGAGCAAATGCAAAAATTTTTTTAAGCAGTCCAACATGTTTCTTCCATTGTTTGATGCTTTTGGTAACATAACTCAATTCAATGATGTTTGGTTTGTTTCAATACATGTTTCTCTTCTGCATTGACCACACATATCATTATACATGAACATGTAGGTTCCATGTAGGGGTATTCGCTTTTTATCTCTGTGTTCGTTGAAGTAACCTGTGCTATGGCCCATGTGTCTGGGCTGGGCACATGAGTAAATTAAAATTGTAGGTTTCAGGTTTGTCTTGGACACATGGTCCATCATCCATATCACATTATAAAACAAACAGGTTATGCAGATGAACTTGTGAACAACACATTAGTTAGGCTACAGGTAGCCTAGAAGTCAGTTGAATCACATAGTCATTCATTCCACTGAGAAATTTTTGACGCGATCTTAAACTAAGGCATTGCTTGGCCAAACGGAAAAGGGTTGAGTGCACTTATTAGAGACGTTTTGAAAAACCAGACAATTAGTGTTTTTTTCTGACTCGAGCCAAACACATCACACATGGAAAGCACTTCAAAGTTTACTAATTGGAGGAAGCAAATCCCACAATGCCAGCAGATGCTGCTACTTGATGTGAAACACATTAGAAATGACGTCATTTTACTACGCATGCGGCAGTGGACTGAAATTTGGTTAGCTGGTAGAAGTACAAGAGCATTGGTGAATGAAAGTTCGAGGTCATAGGAATGAAAATAAAAGAAATAGGAGAATCAGTGAAACTGTGTTTGTTAAGGTTTGTATGGAAATACTGCTGTTTTGAAAGTTGCATCATGCATACAAGCATACCTTAAAAAAACACGTTGGAACGAGATGAAATTTTTTGTGGACCTTCATATGCATACTATGAAAAGACCATAAGTTAGAAAAAAAAATTTGAACAGTTATGGAAATATTTGAGATATCTGCTATAGGTCTTAAATTTTCACATGTTGGTCGATTGGTACCTCACTGTAGCCACTGCCAAAATAATATTGTAATATATAAGTTACCAAACATCTTGCTTGCATTTGCACCTTTTGGGCTATTGCAGTTACTGATGGCTAAATTCAATAATGTTTCATGCCTAACCTTTTACTGTAGGGCTACTCTACTGTATATAAATGTTTTTGATTAAAATAAAGTGTTGGCATTTTTAGATTATTATGAGCAGGTGACCTGATGTAAATGTCTTAAAAATTTTGGCCAACTTTAGAAAAGTAATCTATGGGTTCAACTTTGGCTTTTAAAATAACTGCTTCTCTTATTAAACCTACCAGAGAAGCTTTGCTGGATTACTGCTCTTATATTCTCATCATCTTGTCAATAATCAGTATTGCTCGAGTTCTTATTGGGAAGGATGACTTGAGACCAGACTGTTATGATATCATGAACAATTTCACAGACCAGCATGACAGTTCTAAAGATGCTTCCGCTCTTCATGGTTCAACTGAAAATGAAATAACCACTGTAGAAGATGTTGGATTAATAGATGATGGTATAAGAAACATCAGCTGGAATGAAACTATATTCCAACCTCCAAAAAACTGGTCAAACACAGTGGCAAGTCACGATATTTATCAAGATTTGCCAGAACATGATGAAAATTTTATTGATAAAGTTTGTCCCAAATACTACCAAGCTTATTTTCCATATTTCCTTTTGCTGGAGTCTTGCATTTTCTTGCTGATTGGCATATTTTGGGTCAAGGTAAGTGAATTATAAGTTTCAGCTATGTTTGAAATCTTACAAATATGCTTACAATATAAAAAAGTTGTAATTTTATGCTTATGTATCAAATGCCAACATGAAGACTTCAAATTTGTCAAACTGAATTCATAATAAACAGATTTTGCCAAATGTTTTCCTTCAGTGTGGATTTGCAGCATATGTCTTATTTTTCATTTTATAAGAAAAAAATATGAAACGAAAGGTATAATTAAGAGAGGAGTAGCATTTTAGAAAGGTGCACAACATTAAACTACTGTTCATTTAAGTCTGAGGATATAGGGGTATCTATGTGGAAACCTAATTGATAGGTGTCCTGGGAAATACATAGGTACTTGTCTTGATAACTTGCTTTGATAAAAGCAGCTTTGTATGTTATTGATTATACTATATTTTTAGGGGTGTCTAGGTACCCGCCAACATCTACGCAAGGTCAACTGCTAGGTAGCTGGGAACAGCTGCACTGGGTGAACTACCAGGTAGCCAGCAACATAAAACCAAAAACCCTAACATAGTAGTGTACAACAAAGGTTTCCAGCCAGCAGTGCATATGCAGCCGAAAGTGTTCCAATTAAAACTGAAATCTACCTCACCTTAGACTGGCTATGCAACCTGATTTGAGTAGTCATTCATTACACTATAATTTATGGTCATGTGACTCACGGCACAGTTGAACGTTACTTGCGATTAAGGCTCAAGATCAATGTTCCCTCCAATTTTTAATAATGCTGTGCAGAAAAACAAGCAGGTGTGCTGAATCGCATTTTTACTGAGTCATTAAATCTATTACACAGTAAGATGTATTACAGATAAAAACTAAAAATAAAACAAATTTTATTGCGCTAAGCATTGTTGCAACTGCGCAGAGGGATCTTAGCAGCTGCGCGGCCACGCAGACATGCAGCTTTGAGGGAACATTGCTCAGGATTTCATACTTTTGATCAATTGATGCATTTAAAGTTGGTCATTATAGAAATATAAACTTTTTGTTTGAAAAGCAATAAAATGAACATTAAATGAACAAAATGCAATAATTGGGAACTATACTAGAGTAGTGCAATTGACCAAAAAATACTGAATAAATAACCTATGTAACCCTAAACCTGTAAAACCCTAACACTAAACCTAAAACCCTAAATCTGTAAACTTAAAAACCCTAATGCTAAGTCTAAAGGTCTGTTTGCACTGAGGACAACCAGGAGTTTCCAGATGTAATCCTTTGTTTGTTTTGTTGCGTTGCAAATTCTGTACCTTGCACAGCTCAGCAACTCTTGGAAGCAATAAAGCAAACAAAATATTGTGTCTAGCAACTACTGACTCATGACCAGTGTACACTGGGCCTAAACCTGAAATTGTAATCTGAGCACCGTAAGAAAAACTTACCACAAACACCACCAAGTGCAGACATCACCTCTGTGAGCACTCTACCATTGTACTCGTATGTTTATCCTACTATTATATAAAAAGTCTGAACTTGCTTTCCATTTTTTGGTGACTAAACCTAATCATATGCTGAATCACATGGGTGCTGGTTACCTAGCAGTGGACCTTGTGTAACCATTGCTGTCTACCTAGACACTTCCATATTTTTACTGCATCATCTTATGGTTTTGATTCTACATTGGCACCAATCATATGTAAATATAGTAGAATGGTTCTGTTTGCAGAAGCTCTGCTAACTGGCATTGAGCATTTCACTGCAGCAGCATTCTTCAAAACAGTCAGTAATTGTTTGTTAGACTATAAAATCTTTCAATGTTCATATGAGGTTGAACCTTTATGGATTGCAAAATTGCCTCTGCATGAAGTAGTCTTCATGCTACAATGTTTTCAAAGATTAAGTATCTTAAGTGTCAATAATGCCTATTTTTTATGCATGTAGCAGACCCTTATGAATGCTAACATGTTTTATACACCAGTAATTTTCATATTTGCAGCCAACATTGCTTATTTTTTGAGAATGTTTTGTTTTCTATGTGCCATATTTATTCGAGTAGAACGCGCACCCTCAACTTTTTGATTGAAAATTGGTATATGTATCCAAATGAGAATGTTACCAGTGAAAACACTGAAATGAAACAGGCAATGCTCAAACTGAACACAATATCTATGTTGCAACATCCATGTCGTCCTTTATGTTGTAACATTTTGCATCATTACATCACAGATCCTAAGTAGCGTTGAAACTGCAAACAGGGAAGGTTATCTACAGCGCATTGTATCCACAGATACCACGCGGTAAAACGCTAACACGCCGGTTTTAGGAAGCGCTGTCCCATTTGACAGAAGCTCTGGTATACGAAAAGAACTAGGGCCGCATTCTACATCCAGGTCATGCATCGTGCAACGAATCATCCAATTCTAGCCAAGCGCAACCGCTTGCCGAAGCTACCCAATGTCGTGCAACACTGATACAGCGGGAGTGAAAATTTGGCGCGCTGCCATTTTGTAACAAAGGCTTAAAGTTATTTTTTTGACCAAATTTTTAGTCGCGCAGTGCTAGTGCGTGACCGGGTTTTTGCACCCCTGCGCTATGCTGAAACAGGCTATACGAAATATACCGTACTTGCGTGTTCTCTTGCGTATGACTTGTTTATTATGCGCACCTGAACTCATGTGCCCTCTGGCGTAAAGGCATAAAAATCTAAAACCTTGTTTATAATGTGCACCGAACTTTGCGTTGGTGTTTTTGGTATACAATTTTGCGCATTATACTCGAATAAATACAGTATGTGGTGCATTGCCAGAAATCAAATCCAAAAATGTGTTGCTTGTTGAGCATGCTTTTAAGCAAAGGTTGGTTTTTAATTGATTTGTAATGATGAATATGGCAGAAATAGAGATTGTGCTATACTCTGTTGTGCCAACTGCACTAACTTATACACTTTATGAAAGCAGTGAAATCTAATTGGGAATTTATAATTCCATCGATAAAATCATGTGTTGTTTTTGGTCCCTGCAAGGTGTTTTTCCTAAAAAGTTGTCTTGGGTATTTCTGCAGATGCCTAAAGTTTCATCATTGGTGAATGAGTTCAGTGGGTTGCTGCATCAATGTCAGAGTGCATCATGGTTGGAGTCAGTTGCTGGCCACACACACCTTACTGCAAACACCAGTTTATCCCAGTCTTTGTATTCTGCTGTTCATAATGACACTGTGAGTATAGAGTAAGTGTTGATACAAACATTATGCACAGGAATCTGATATGATAGTGAAGGCATTTTTGCAGGCTGACATGGAAGTGCAAATTCTTGTTGAAGCACTATTTCATGAACGAACTGCATACCCAGATAAATCTCAGGCTAGGAGCTTGTTTGAAAAAGTGCAGGTGAAGTAAAACTCTAGCTGTTTAAGGTGTTCACAGGCATTTTTACAAAAGTCAATTTTCTATGCACAGACTTTTTGTGAAGAGAACAGAAATTCTAAAGTTTTATGGAGGTGCTACATCAGGAAGTCTTTATATCAGCTTCTGTTGTGGCTGTTGTTTTCATGCAGTAACATGGTATTGTTTGTGAAAATGGAATTCTATGTTGGCTGCAATACAACAGAAGTAATATGCGATCATGACACATTTTTAAGGTCAGGTTGTTGATTGTCGTTGAGTGTGCTTTGGGCTGTTTGTAATGCACATGTTAAAATGCTATTGTAAAATATGATGTGGATGCGTATTGCATTAGTCTGAAATCACAACATGTTTTTCAGGATTATTTGGTTCATGGTCCAGCTGACAGTTATTGTGTATGGAATGTTCAACTGCTCTACCTTGAAGTGGATTAATGATAAATCAATATCAGTGAATTCCAACGGGTGAGTTGATGGTGACTTTAGGGTCCTTTTCTGGGATTTAACACAAGCTCTGTGTCAGTCAAGCAAATAGGTAGTATCATCTGACAATGAAATATTTCATGTTGCAAAGATACTGTGAAGATTCAAAAAATTTGTCGTTGGTTTGTTTGTTAGGGAAACCTCCATTTGTAACTAAGGATTAAAAACTGAAGCTTGCCATGAAGCCAGCTGTTATAGGTTAATTTTAAAATGCTCAGTTGACTGATGCCCTCTTGTTCAAAATATAATTTCACTGAATTCGAAAAAACGTGGACAATGAGATTTTAAAGGAGATGCTGGTGCGTTTGTTTGCTTGAGCGTTCCCTCTAACTGCATGCTTTCGAAACATTTTTTAAAGTAGCTCCGATCAGCGTTGTACAGTTGAGTTTGCAGCATCTTAGTTTTGCTGTTCTGTCTAAAAAATTTTTCGTGACTCGCCCAGGGTTGATGTATCTGCGGATCCAATGTGTGATTCAAACTTGATTTTTTGGTTGCTCTCGTGCCATAGTTCCGACACTGACTGAACTTTCACTGCTTAGCTATCTGCCATGAACTGTTCACTTGTGAAGCCCGGTTCTGGTAACGTAATTCACGGCAAGTTGAATCGGAAAAGTGCACAAAAAGTGCATCTTTCTCATGTCGTGCAATAAATGCAGAAACAGTCGACTAACTAATGTGAAGAGGTCATTATTAACAACTGTCAAAACCATTCTTTTTATCAAAATCTTTAATTTAAGAGCTTACGTTTTCAAGAATGACGAAGTCTTATTCTTTTTCGAATCGAGGGATATGACTCTTCCTTTTATAAGAGAAGTCAAAGTTGCTTATTGTGTTTATCGAATGACATGTCTTTACCAACCACAGTTTCAATTTGTGTTATTCCAGTTTTCCTGTAAGAGCAAAAAGTGTTTAAAATTTTTGTCAGGCGCTCTCAGCTCCACTCATGTTTCAGCACAAGACTTTAGGCAACTTATTGCGATAAGCGTAGGATTACATATATGTCTTTGCTTCTGGATGTCTGTACTGTTCTGTCTTGCCATGTCTGTCTTTATTATTGGCGTCTATCCACCGCGCTGTGCGTGGCTGTTATAATCCGTTCAACGGAGCGGAAACTCGAATTCATTTTAACGCGTCCAAAAAGTTCCCGAAAGACATTAAAATCTGAAAATGACTAAACGATTTAGGCTTTTGTTTCACGACGAAAAGTTTTGAGAGATTTTACGCAAAGGTCATATTTCACGGTCAATGCGAGTTCAAGAAAAGCAAACATTCATTTAAAGCATTTGTCGGCAACTCGCCTTGCGCCACGGACCGGTTTAAGGCAGGCGTTATTTCCATGGACTGGCCTTCAAAGTGTGGCAGATAAATGCATAAAAAATTTAACAACGAGTATCAGTTGCATGTAAATCTAAAGCAAGACTCCATAACGCCGAATCAGTTGAAGCCTTGAGCTTGTTTCTCTGCAGTGAGATCAGTGTTCCTCTAAAGGTGCGCAGCTGCGCAGCACCACCAGAGCATTTTCGTAGTGAAATCTCATTTTCGCGCACTTCCAACATTCCAAATTTCATATCGTGTATATAACATTCCAGATTTCATATCGTGTATATATATATCGCCTACGCCAGGGTTGGCCAAACCTGCTGCATGTATGAGCCGCATATCGTAAAACCCAAGTTACGAAAAGCCGCAACATTAAAATCTAAAAACACGAATTTATTTGCAATCTACGCCTCGGTGACATCACAATTCTTTTTGGAGTGACTTGCAAAAGTAATACTGTGCGGCACGCTGGCTACCACAATACCACTTTACAATATTTCTACACTTCGCAATAGAAATAAACAATAAAAAAAACATATATATAATTTTTTTCGGAAAGCTCAAAGAGCCGCATGCAAAGGTTCGAAGAGCCGCAATTCGGTCACCCCTGGCATAGACCATTTACTGCTTGAAACGCTTCAGCAGTTATGTGTCCACGTGGTTGCGCAACCGCATGCGCACCAAAACAACCATATGCTCAGTGTAAAATTTTCTTAGAGGGAACACTGAATGAGATGGTCCCATCTTGCGATGATGGTAGACAATGATACCCGCGGTGTATTTCCTGTGTTTAGTACTGTACTTTGAAACACTTAAGATTTTTTGGTTTGACATTTAGTCGCTCTTTCTGTCCTGGCCGGTAGCAGATGTCTCAAGGAGCGGGGGTTGCCGATCCGCCGGTTTAAATAATAGAGAACGCTAAAACTGATTTTTTTCGCTGAGACATTTCGGTCATTTTTTACTGAGATATTTCAGTCATTGAAACATTTCGGTCATTTTTGTCCAACAGTTGTGTTAAAACTCTCCGTAGTAGTGTTTATTAGTCTATATTTTCAGACATTCCGACCGAAATGACATGAGTTTTTTCGGTCATTTCAAAACATTTCGGCAATGGCCGAAAAAAAAACAGCACTGAAACTACTGGCGAAAATTCAAATTTATGCCAGCAAATTAGTGATAACAAGTCACACTGATGAATTATCAAGCTGTTGTATCGCAGTAATCTGGTTTACTAAACATGCCCAAATGCAAAACTTTTTTGGACACGGACAGTTAACTTCCTTGTAGCCTTTTGTATTCTGATACAAACAAAAACCTACCAAGAAGAATCATAGCGGCTTAATCGAAAAGAACATTAATTGCTTTATTTACGACTTGCAGCTTAAATTGCACGCAGCGTTGAAGCCACTCCAAACAATCGCCTCGTCATTTTAACACTTTGCGTTTTGAGCATTCGGTATTTTTGTAAAAGTTTTGGATCATTTTCAAACTGATGGCTCGAGCTGGTTTCAGTTCGAGTGTTAGCGATCGAACCGATTGATTTTGTGTATGTCACCACGCTTCACTGGCAATGCGCCTGAAATGTCGAAGTTTTGCCGCGCTTCGCTGAGCCAGTCGTGCGTCGTTGGTTGAAAGTATGCCATGCCGCTTCCAGGAGCTTGGGCGAACATTTAGTTAGTAAAAATCCAAGTTTTGAAATATTAACAGCAGGAGGAATGTGCATTAAGGAGTGTATAAAACATGATCATCTAAAACGGCGAAATTTGGATTCTTCTAACTGGTATTACTGAATATCCAGCGTTGTGACTATGGAATACACTTGCATAAAAGTTTGATTCAAAGGTTTGAAAGCGCTGCCCACGATTAGAGCATGTACTTATATGTGTAGTTCAACAGTTAAATATTTCATCTCATTTAGTAGTTGTGACATTTTACTGTTTTTACTGAAGAAGGTGGGAAGTTGTAGGCGTCAGCATTGAGAATGTGCTTGCGAACGTTCGCGAGTTTCAGAATTTTTCACAGTAAAATAGGTTTAGCTGAACAACTTGAACTGTGACGCCCACGGTGATGCCGATGCGCGCTCACACATACACTCCGCACGCTGTGTGCTCCGCTCTGAGCGTTGCTGACGTTCGAGCTGTTTTTGTCTCTTTCGGGCATTTGTCTCACAGTTGCATTAAAACTCACCGTAATAGTGTTTTTTAGCCTATATTTTCAGACATTTTGGCCGAAATGACTTAATTTTTTTGGTCATTTCAAAATCATTTCGGTCTATGACCGAAGAAAAACCAGGCGCGATGTAACGCAAGTGTTCTCACAAGGAAATGATTGAAAATAAACATGCTTGCGCAAATTTTGAGATCAAACATGCGTTTGCATCACATTGTGAAATGCGCCTGTTTCCATTCTGGGAAACTGATTGTTTCGAGCTTTCGAGCAACTAACAGTAATTTTATCATGACGTATTGTTTGCTCGATTAACACCTTGCGTTTTAAGTTAAGTAAGCATATACCACACTTACCAATGTGGCAAACTAGGAATAGCAGGCAATGGTAAATTATCAAACCCTCGTGATTGTGAAAGCATGAAATCACCATAAAAATTTGTTTTGCTCGCCCCCTGGTGACCAAAAGCTTCGGTTTTCTACCTACAGATTGAAAATGTGTAATTACTGTCAATTCATTGTAACTGCAACTCATTGCATGGTATATAAATAACCTTATACTCCGTTACTGCCAGCACAAGCTTTATTGTCACTAATTTAGCTGCTGCTGCTAAGTTTCGTCGCCAACTTCCACTAGTTTATTCAACACAATAGCCTCCTGTTACTGATAAATGTCTTTTTTGTTCCAGGTCATGGTGGAATTCGCTGGCTCATGGTTGTTGCATATATTGCCTTCCCACCAGCAAGCGGCCAGACACTGTTGTGTGCCAACCGTTCCAGTAAGCACGTTTTCAACAAAGGCAGTGAAACGCCCATGTGAATGCGATGCAATTTTTATTTGTCTGCCATTGATTAGCACCACCAGCCAGCAAAGCACTAAAACATTGTTCACTTTCATTGCACTACAAACGAAAACATAAAAAAGTGTGGGAGCGCCATTCCTACGCGTTCCCGCCCCACTACACCCCTGGCTTCAGTGCATGTAAGCGAATAGGAAGTGGGGTGTGTATAACAAGCATAAAACACAAGTATAAAACAGATTCTATTTGAATAAAAAACAAGTATAAAACAGGATCTATTTGAATAGAGCTGATGATGCCTACATCGTAGGCGAAATATATGCTCTGTAAGAGCTTATAGTGTCTGATTCTTTGCTGAAAAGGATTTATTTCCATAGAAAGTATAAAATACCGACGAATTTGGCTTGACTGTTTTTCTGAAAGGTAGCATGACGCGAGCGGTGGAATTAAGTTCCAAGATGTGCGTCAGATCACCGAAACAAAACATTAGCAAGTCTCTGCACTGATACAGCTACTGATGATAGGTGTAGCAAAAGCTTCAAAGAAAAAAAACAGCGCGCTGGATTAGCTGCATGCCTAACGGCTGATCGGAACACCGCTTAGAGGGCTGTGCAGTTGATTGTCAAGTGATAAAAGCACCCGCGGACCTTTACTTACTGGTAAACAGGACCCCTGATCACTTTGACCAGGACAGAGAGGAATGCGCAGTCGTTCTGATCCGTAAGGCTATCATCAATCAACGGCTTCTCTTATGTGACGCAATTTCCGTTTGGTGGTAACGTTACGCTTCGAACTTGGTTGCGGCATAAAGACATCCAACTGTCGGGACAGTGGTTTCAATAGACACACTGCACTAGAAGAGAGTTTCAACGTGTTTTGGATTGCGTCAGCGCTTTTCATGCGAGTTTTTCATCGGTGCGTGCGACTCGTTTCCCCCCGAAACGACTCTTTTTTTCATGTTTTCCACGGTTTTTTCATATTGCCAGTTTTTTTCTTTCTTCGCTTTATCGAAGATTTTGTTCAGTTTGTTGACGTGTGCTTTGCTGCATGATCGCGTAATTCTTTAAAAATTTTGCCAGTGCTCATAATAGTGTTATTAAAAAGAAGTGAAAATGAAATTTATGTTGGCTGAGTCGTAAAGGCACGATCGGCTACGACTATGCTCAATAAGATCTATTGTTACATAAACACTGTTTTGTTTATGTAACAATCAGTCAATCTGTTTTGCGTCACAGCGTGAGTCAGTCTCAAGAACCAGTCCGAAATGACGTCGCGCTTCTCCTGCATCTCGTGACTGCCACCAAGCGGAAGATGGTTCCTTATTTTACTGTATTTTTGTTCGACCAGTGGAACGATAAGCTGCAGCAGTCAGGTTGGTGCGACTAAAAAGAGTTTAGTTCAGAGCAAGACGCTCAATATCGTATCCGAACTGTTAAAGAACAGTAAACCTACATCCCAGTTATAGTTACTTGATCAAGTTCAGTTCTTTTTAATTAAACACATAAAAAAACTAGCAAAAAACGAATTTGATTGCTTGCGAGGTTCTTGTTTCATAAAAAAATAATCTGTTGAGATTAATGCAGGGGGATCGCAACCACCTGATATTTTTGGGCAGGACAAAATCATTGAAACTTGCACCTAACGACGACTATGCATATTTTTGAAAATTTCGGGAGGGGGTAATTGCCTGGTTGCGAGCCTGGATTAATGTATCATTAGCAGGCCAGTGCTATTTTAATTGGCCAGACCAGTGCTATTTAGCAGCCCACACTGATTCTATTGAATGATAACTTTTTATTAATTTTCTGAAAGCTGAAAAATGTCAATAAACGTTTTGAGTCCATCCTTTAAGCCAACCTCGCACAATTTCTTGTTTTATGTTCCATCATGGAAAGCTTCGGCCTCAACTGCCGCATGCGGTTTTTAGGCTGTTTTTTCAACCTACTTGTGTGACATTGAGAAATATCTTAATTCTGTGATAAAATATTTTCCATTCCTTACAGAATTGATATTGCAATTTCCAACAAATGTACCAACCTGCTATAGATGATAATAATCAATGACTTCGGGTCTTTTCGCTCAAAGTTGTGAAGTTACTACTCATGAATTTACTTAGAGTAATTGTTTTTCGCTAGTTCCACGCGCAAATACACACGATTTCTTGTTGCTCTGACTCAAGACTGCGAACGAAACCTCGTTTCTGGGGAAATCCCATTGCGGCACATACCGTTTTTTGCAGACGAAGCGGTTGAGCTTGTTGAGAGCGCTGACGCCTCTCTGACTGCCCGCAAACCACGCGAAACAACCTGGAGTTCTTCTCCACCCAAGTATGTCTCGCCATCTGTAAGATTTACAGATCAGAATTTGCCGGGCGAGTACTCAGCAAGCGACAAATTGCCGTTGTACGAAAACCTGTAACCCTGGCACGCGAATGCCAGGGGTACCAAGCAGAAGAAACAGCGACAAGGAAGATCCTGGACCTATTGACGTTACTTCACACGAGATCTGGAGCGTGCTGTCAGTGTTGTTGCAACCTCTCGGTTGGCGTTGCGTTGAATGCGCGATTCACCACGAACGGGATGTGCGCGAAGAATAACACCCATATATATGTGGCGCGAACAAGCAAAAACAGAGTGATCGTGGCGTGTAATCTCTATTCTTGCTTGCTGCTGCAGTGCGAAGCTTTGCGCACATGCCGCTCGGGCTTTCCTATCGCAACAGTGGTATCGGCGTGTTCTTGCAACGCCTTCTTTGATTTTTCCAGCGCAACGTGGTGGCGATGCTATTGATCGCACGGTCGTTGGTTGTTTCCTGCGATGCATGCTTTTGTGACGCCGCGTCACACGGCGCCAATAGAAAGTCGTCTAGTTATAGAAGGCGCAGTGCAGCACAAGCCATGAAGAGTGAACCTGGTCAAGCGGGGAATTAATCTCTCATTGCTTGTGCTGCTGAAACAGCACGGTCCCTGCATTCTGGGTTCGCGTCTTCAAAAAGCGACTGTTAAACTTTCTCTGCTGTAACACGTTGTTGACCACCTGGCCAGTATTTGAGGGTCAAGGCAGAAGTACGTCCGTTGTTTCGTATTATTCGGTCTCGTTTAGTATTATACATTATTTGGATGTTCGCTGTTTAGTCAGCAGCAACGAGGTGTTCTGATATTTTTCACTATAAGAAGACATTAATAGCTATAATTGGTCTTGTGTTCACTTCCGGTTGCCCTTTTTTGCGTAGAGGCCAAAACTTCTCTATTGCTTTCTTTTTCTCAGCACTTGTTTGCCATTTTTTACTGAAGCACCTTGTTTGCGTTTCGCTGGTGTGCTTGCTTCTCTACCTCTGTAAACATCGTCTACTTTAGCTGCGTGGAGACATGGCTGATGGCCGTGCACTCTGCCAGGTTGATGGTCCTTCTATGCACACATGCGATCGAATTACCGCTTGCTTCGGGCTGTATTATTGTTCTGTAAGTATCGTATGCCTTCCTGATATGTCGGTGCGTGTTGTTCAGCGCTTCAATATGCTGCAGGTTTTGTCATCCACAACAAAACCTGTTGTTGGAGACGCCGGCCAAACGTTTGAACGGCTCTTTGCTCACGGCGCTTCCGAGTCTCTCAGGTTTAATAATCCAGTCCAGGTTTTCGAGCGAAATTCATTGAAACAAAATACAGCTCCATGCGCTGAAGTGCTTTCAAATGTGTAGTAAACTGGAGTTTACTCGGTTAATTACTAATTATCCACGGTGTTGTGCAATTACGCGTTACATCGTGTGTTTGTGTGCTCGACTTCTCGTGATGCTGGAAAGCTATCTAAAAGTTACTTACGGTCGGTCACGTTTAAAGTTGGTTTAAACCATACAAGCGGTCTGTTATATTGCACATATACCAGGGCATTTATGCAAATTTGAATTAAAATGAGCGAGCATTTACTTATATATCCATTTATTCCACTTGGCGCATCGATGCGTATCGAAGTGACGTGTTAGTACCGGGATACGAATGTTCTGACGTTGCACTGAATGCTAGTTCTTCATGCGCAGAAAATTCTTGCTTTTCGTTTTTTTTCCTGATTAATTTTAGTTTTATAAAAATCCGCCAGCTAAGGGGTAATTCTTTTGTGGACTTGTTGACTACCAGTAGTTCAATTTATTTACCTGTTTCATTTTGCCAAAAAACAGTTTGCATGTATTTGAAAACATTTTTACCAGCCATGACCTGCATTTACTTGCTGGTGGCAATCGCCGCAATATCCTTGTTTTTTAGTGAAAGTTTCATCTTTGCGCTCTTTTAGGTGGAAGACACTTCGGGTTACATTTGCTGAGTACGATTATTAACTGATCCAGAACAATGTTTTGAATCCCATCAAAATCTGATTCAATAGATCTGCTGACAACAGATTACATGCCACATTCTGGAGTAGACATCGGCCGATATGGCTTTTTTTGGGGCCGATGCCGATATATCGCCCATTCATGGACCGATAGCCGGTATTTGTAAAATTTTTAAATCTTGATTTTTGCTTCATTGTCAAAAATTGAATGTATGCCTTACCTTTTTATCAATAACCTCAAATCAGGATTTATGACCTAAATTTTTTAAATTGCAGCAATTTCAATATTTTGCTATGATCTTTAATTAATCTGATTAACGATGATGCTTTTGTTTCGGCTATGACGGCCGAAGCGTGCTCCATGGCTCATCTTGCCACCTTGTGTATGAAAACGCACCTGTAAGCGTTGCTGCAAGACAACTGTCTTGACTTGCTTTTGTTGTGCTTTCTTGCGCAAGTTGTCTGCATGCGTGAGGAATATAACAGTGTTATGTCAACACCTACTGAGACCGATACCAATATATCAGTAAAACCCAAATATCGGCCGATAATCGGTCTATCTCTATTTTGGGTGCAGTCAAGATTCCAAAATATATGTCGCTGTACTTGAAGCAATTACAAAACAAGTCGTTCGATGCAATGTTCAGAACCAATACCAATTGACTAGGTTCAAATAAAGTTTTCTAATAGTCCTGACTTGCTGTGTACACAAATGCAAACAGATTAAATGTAAAGAGTTAATATTTTGCTCTGTCATGAAGAGAGTGAGGAATGTGTCAAAGCATATCCAAGTTTGTGAGCGGAAATCTTTTGAAACGCAATTGTCCAGCAAACCCTCCTTTCTGCAGCCGTGGAGCTCCACACTCCAGCCATATTTGAATTTCGTTACTTGGTGAACAGTTTTACAAATTTTGTGCCAAAATTACGCTTTGTGCCTCGATGTAAATTTTTTGCTATTCGCTTGCTTATTTTTTAACATGTTGTGCTACCTTAACTGACTTTGCAAATTGGTGTGAAAGCGTGATTAATTTTGAAATGCGACACGGTACAGATTTGCTGCCTGCGCTTCAATCAATATATGTTGCAAACACTAGTTTTCCTGGCGTGGTGATGTTAGTTTCAATGTGGAAGATTGGCTCTCACATCTTTAAAAAGAATTTTACCTAGCAAGGTTTTTTCCTGGATGCAATGAGAGTACAAAAGACAAAAGCTTTACTCTACGTTCTATTCTGGAAGTACAATTATCTTTGTGGGGTCGTATTTACAAATCCGTTTATTCTCCACCACAAAAGAACACGATCTAGGCAGTGGCATAGCTAAGGGGGGTCGGTCCGCCCCTGGCGGCACTTTTATGGGGGCAGCACTGTGGGCTACGTTGTGGGTCATAAACCTGCAAGAGCTGTGTTGAAATAAAAGTGGTTTTAATGTCGGGACACTACTCGCAGTTGAAGGACGTTTTTGATTTTGAGTAATTTAAACTATGGCATGTGTANTTAA
>JGI24022J15233_10002426_pt1 | contig 17461 bp, 10 predicted proteins | sample Ectturendosymbi2_FD_15233 | JGI IMG/M metagenome (IMG submission 15233) | reverse complement strand
AGGCTGAGATATGAGGGGAACTGATTGGGGTCAAATGGGACTGGCTGAGACATGAGGGGAACTGACTGGGGCCAAAGAAAAATGGGGCACAATGCCCAAAACCTCTCTACTCTCATCGTCATTCACTTCAATCCTTTGCGGTCATTCTTTTACAACAGAGGTCTCCAAATTACGGCCCATGGACCAAATCCGGCCCGCGAAGCTATTCATCCGGCCTGTGAAGCCATTCTCTAAACTACGGACCGCGGGCCAAATCCGGCCCGTGATACATTTTGTAAGTAATGAAAAATTAATTGACGAAAAACTTTTTGATTTGGTACAATGTGACATATCCTGAAACAATCACATTACGTAAGATGTCCGACCCTCGCAGTGTTGTGTAATAACTTTGAGGCCCTCGGATGAAAAAGTTTGGAAACCCCTGTTCTATACAGATCTTTTGTTAGCGGCATAGTAAAAAAACGTGCGTTGAACCAAAACAAAAATACAAATACAATTACTTACAAAAATGCTGGAAATCGTCCTTACTCCCGAAATTTTGGGCCCCCCAAAATCCGGGGCCCTAGGCTTAAGCCTTTTTAACCTAATGGTAAATCCGCGCCTGTCCAGAAGTCACAGGATTTTTCACACTCGTTTCTTATCATGCACTTAGGCGGTAATGTTTTTCGGTAATGTGTTGGTTTATTGCTTCGCAAGCACAAAGTATTTCGATGTTTTTCACAAAACTAATCAAATTATCCTCAAACGCAATTACGTGAAAAGATAAAAATCTGAGAAGCTGTGTTAAGTTTCTTGAGCGTTTCTTTGTTCAATTTGATTCAAATCAACGTGGTCCAACTACTTTCAATCTACGGTTCATCTTACAAAAGCGTCACAACTTCCATCAAAATGATGTATTCAACAAAAGATTCACAAGATTTGAAACTAAAAAAAGAAAGATAAGTGAGTGCGTCATTGAAATTACTGCACAATAGCAATTTATTATAAATCTTTATCAATGGAATGGCTGTCGTCGGTGCTTCTCTGACGCTATCGTTTCTTATCGATACCAGTGTTAGTGGCAGCAAGTGGAGACTATTGTCCAGTGTATCGTCTGCTATTCGATTTCTGTTTTTGGATTTGACTTGCTTCATCGTAGAAAATGTACTCTTAGACAAGTATGTGTTTCAAAATATACAGTGCAATTTTAGTGTGAAATCTTTCAGTGTGAGAAATCTATCTTTGCTGACTAATTTCCAGAAGCTCTCTTCAGTCTAGTCTAAAGCCGTTAATATTGTACATTTTTATTGAAAAATGTTATGCTTGTTCTAACTAAAATTATCCACTGTAACATTCGCACAACATTAAATCAATCCTGAGAAAGCTCGCGGGCCATAAAAATTCTGTCCGCAGGACAGATGCGACACGCGGGCCTGTAGTTGGACCATACTGATTTAAATTATTCAGTTAAAGTACAATGGAATGAATACTGTCTATCGAAAAAAATCCTTTGACAGCTAAGAATCTGGCACTAAGATCTTAACAGAGTATTTATTGCACTAAGATCTTAACAGAGTATTTAGTATTTATCACTAAGATCTTAACAGAGTACCCTTCTGGGCAAGCATCATCAGCTAATATTTAAACAGAATGGAATGGTATGAGAAAAACTGTGATTTAAACTCAAAATGCAATTTCTTTGTCAACATGTAATATATTGCACTCCGTGAATCGATATTTAAAGATTGTCTGCTTGTACTACAGCTGCACAGCCCAATGTCTTTTCAGAATCTTGTGAATATAAAAAACAAAAATAGATCAAGTAATCATATCAAAATATGTCAAGTCGCTCTAAGAATAAAGCATATTTGTTTATTTTAGCTGCAACGTCCAAAAGAACTTAACTGTGGCTTGTTTTCAGGGGCGTAACGAGGGGGGAAAGGGGGCGACATTCCCCGGGCGCCGAATGACTATGGGGGGCGCCGAAAAGTCGCAACAATGTCACAATTAAGTGCTTTTTCAACACAGTATAATTGCTTCCGAAAGACCTCAGGTTCGAACCTGTGGGCGCCAAACTTGCTTCTTACCCCGGGTGCCATCTAACCTCGTTACGCCCCTGCTTGTTTTCAATTTGGCTAGAAACTTAAGAGTGCCATGGTAGAATAAGGGTTTTACAGCAAAGCCAATCTCAAAGATAAAATCTTTGTTTAATATGCGAAAGCATTTTAGATTTGTTCTGGATACCCTGCTGGTTCCTACCGTAGACTGTGAAATTATCGTTTCGGAAAAGTAATGTTTCGGCCCAATGGTTATCACCATTCCAATTAAAAAAGCAACCTTTAATGTTAGCAAACATTTGAGAAAAAATGTATGAAAAAAATTTCTAGCAAATATTTTAAGGAAGGAAAAATGGTTGAATTTGTGGTGAACTGCGTAATCACTTTGATAACTATTTTTCTAATATTGCATCAGTCCACAACTATTAACCAAGGCTTGTTCCTTTGCAAAAATGCCATTTAAACCAGAATTAAAACGTTTGTGGGTCAGCTTTCTCCAAAGTATGTTGGTTCCAAAATTGGTACTGATATTCATGAAAATTTAAAATCTCTCACGCCTTATTTATCTGAAAAACAATATAAAAACTTACTGCCGTCTAGCCAAACGTCCTGTTGATTTTCGTTTCGTATGCTTGTCACATTTCTGTTATATTGTTTTGATGCCCCTCTTTTCCCTTAAATTGTTTACTTCGACAGTTATTCACCCTTCCCCCTGTACATAGGCATGTTTTTCTGCCTCTGTTTTTTTGTTGTTTTCTTTACTTATTTTATCTCACGTTGATTTGATGCATTCTTTACCTTCTTTTACTACATGTGAAACGTCTTCAATTATATATAGATTTCTGCTAGCAACGGAGCTGGCTGGGAATTTGAGCGATATGATCTTCTGCCAACCCTCTGTTTTTTAAACATGTTAGAACACAATAATCATTTGGCTAAACCAGGGGTGTCTGATGTTTTTATATTTTCAACAACATGAAATTAATTTCTGCTCTTTGATGTTACTGTTTTTCCATTGCTGCATTCGTGTTACTTGATGATTTGGGTCACAAAAATGCATGAATAATCCATTACCATAACCATTACAGTTGTATGAATAGACTAAAAATAATCGTTACAAATGGGTCCAGCGATAATTCAGCAAGTTCTTTTTTCACAGCGAGAATGCTGGGGTATTATGAAACACAGTAAAATAAGAAAAATTTCGTCGGTAAAAGTTTGAAGAAATTTTCTTCAAATTTGCGAATACAGTTTACAGTCCCATGACTTACTGCATTTCCTACTGTGGCTAGAAGTCCCATGATCCATAATAAAGCTCTGAGAAAAGGGTTTCCAATTACTTCATAGCGAGAAGCTAGAATGTTTTCCTGCTTAGTTTTACCGCTTGTTGGACACTCATCACTCCAGTCACTGCAGTCACCTTTTCCGTCAAACATCTGCAACAGGAGATTCTTGTTAAAACAACAGCGTTTGGAAAACAAAAGCAAAAATGCGTCGTTTCTTCAAACAAACTTTCACATCGCTACAGATATCAATGGTTTTCGGCACTAATGTTCCACTTTCCACTTTTGAAAACTGATAAATGTATAGCAAATAGGGGCGAATCAAGCCAGTAAAATTAGAGAGGGGGGCGAATTCAGTAATATTTGGTAGTTAATCTCATTACGGCTTCACTTCTGTAAGAGGCAGTGGCAGATTAAGAAGGTGGGCTGACAGGGCTACAGCCAGGGCACCCACCATTTAGCCCCAATCCCTAAGTCGGTTAAAATTGTTAATATGTGAACAATACACAATATATTTAAACATATAGAAAGGGCTTTTTTCTAAGTTTCAGCCAGGGGCCTCATACACCTTAATCCGTCATTGGTAAGAGAGTTGAAGTATACTTCGCAACACCTTTGTGCAAAAACATTGAACGACAAATGGCCTTGTGGCGTGAATGCAATTTTCCGAATTGTACACAATCATGGCGAATAAAGTTACTTTCGTAGGTTTTAGGGGAGCGATCGCCCCAATCTAGGTCCGCCTTTAATAGCAAACACTACAATCTTACAGCACAGAAGCTAAAAATTTGAACCTACTTGCCGAGAAAGCATCGTTTTCGTAAAGCTAAACCGTTTCAAAGCATTTTATGGTAAATCAAAAAAGCTGTTAGCATGAACCTTAAACTTTTGCGTGAAATGAAATAATTGGAATTAAAAAATGATTTTAACCCAGTTGCAATTTTGTTTTCCAAAAAAGTTTAATTACTTTGCAAGGGTTGTGTTGTGCTTGAAGCCTCTTTCAAGCTCTGTATCTACTATAATTTTAACTTCGTGGTCTGAAATGCATTGTCAGGAGAGGTTCCACACCAGTTCACTACCGCGACAAGTGAGCATAACACTCGACGTGGTAAAGTGCCGTGTCTTATTCATTGCGCAGCTATTTGGTGATTGTTTGCAAGAGAGCTAACCAAATTGCAAAATCCTTTTTTAAATCGTTTGTCATCCTCTGAAAGCAAAAGCTGTGGCTATTGAAATGCTTAGAACGTAACCCACTATTATAGATTGATGAAACGTATTATTAGGGAAACAACATGATTGCAACTTGTTGGCTTGTTGTTGTAATATTTTCGGGGGGGGTAACAACCTAACAACTAAACTATTCTTGAAAAATTTCGTGGGTTGCAATTGCCTGGTTTCCACCCTCGGGCAGCTTGAGGAAAAACACATTGCGTTTCAGAACTCCCGAAAACCTGCAGTCGTTACAAAAAAATTACAAAGCAGACTTGACGTCACAAATGAACAAACAAATTCCAGATATAATTTTGCATTTCTTGAGAGACGGTGTTTGTTGTAAGCAGCAAAAATGAAACAAAAACGAGTTTTTGGTTGTGTGGATTTTTTCTGTTTGTTTAAAGCAGTGGTTCTTAACCTTTTCTCCATCACGCCCCCCTAAAGTAACTTTCCTTCGGCTCCTGCCCCACCTTGCTTTAAATAAGTTGTAAAAACAAATGTATCTCTTGGTGAATTTGTTTAATTTTAAGGTTTTGTAACAAACACAAGTCCAGGGTTTTGTTAAGGCGTTTTAGGGACTCTAGTTGGGTCCCTAGAATTGAAAATTGGGTCCCTAGAATCAGAGAAAATAGGGTCCCTACAGATCCATACCGGGTACCTAACAATTCCCTTAGAAACAAACCTGCTAAGTGCGTAGAGTACAAACACACACAGTCTGCACAATGCAGACTGGTAAAAACAGACACAACAGAATAATTCGTATCGAGTTTGGAGGTAGAATAACAGGGTTACAGACATTTTCCCAACACTATTGTTCACTAACCCGTAACTCTTGGTACAACACTACATCCAGAGTAGGACACTGAGTCCAACCCTGGTCAAGGCCAGGTAAAGCATTCGAACTTACCCAAATGTTAAAAGTATTCCACAGTCTGAATGAACTTTATCTAATTTATCTAGATCTTTCCTATAGTACCCAAATTTATTTGAAGCTGTTGGAATTTATCCAAATGTTTCTAATCGAACCCAAAGTTCAATGAAGCTGTTGTATTATAAATTACCCAAATCTGATTGAAACTATTTGATGAATGAAGCTGTTTGAAGTTGCCCAAATTTGAATGAAGCTATAGCAATTTACCAAGTTGATTTGGTTTGTTGGAATTTACCCAAATGTTTCCAATTTATGGAAAAAATTCTAATTTTACATTAATTCGAACTTTAAAGTTAAACATGTGTTCAGACAAACTCTGAACTATGACTGCGCTAAACTAAGGCATTCACATAAAATCAATTTATACCAAAACAATGTTGTTCAAGGGGAACAACAATTTAATGAATGCAAAATAGCCTAAAAACAGTTTAATGTCATGTTTAGGCTGCAATTATCAGGGAAAACTGCCTACATTGTTGACGTTAGCCCAAAATGGGAGCAGAGGTTGGCCTATGCAAGTCGTGATTATACGACATATTTGCACTACGCAAATAAAATTTCTATTACTGCAGGCCTAAATTACTTTCATGTCAAGTCCTACCACTGCAGAAAATTATGCCACACTGTTACATCTTCATAGTCTGTGTTGTTGACCATTACGTTTTTCGTGTGTCTTGTGCTTTTGCCCACATCATTAACCCTGCATTATCATGGTTACTAAATGGTTTTCTACCTTTTCGAACTGCATTGCCTCACATATTTTGCACATGCACTACCACTATCATTAGGGGCTGATCCTAACATGACAGCGTTAACGTCGGTCAGAAAACACGTTTCAATCAATTCCATTCTATTTGACCACAACAAGCAACAGTACAGAAATTTTAGTTACTCATTTAAAAATTTTGGTTTGTATCTGGACAGTCCTTAGCGTTTCTCCCGGATCCGGATCCTGTTAGAACATGAATCTTTGACTCCGGCTCCTGTTACTCCAGTGTAAATGTAAAATCCGGCAGAAGTCCATTCCGGCACTCCTGTTCCGTGATTATCTCTTATGTTCCCAGACATAATCTGTTTGCTTTAGTCAGCTGTAAGTGTAGCACAGTGGATTGTAGGTACTGTATTATGCTTTATTTCCTGGCCATTGTTTGAATGTCATAGCTATTTTGTTTTCAGTTGCTTCATTGTATGGAAAAACTGAACTATTTTGCGTAGTATAAATCTTTTTCAAACATAGGCATCATGAAACTAACTCTTTTCATCAGTTTTGCTGTGAAATGCTTCCGTTTCGTGCTTTTTCGCGCTTTATTTGGTTGGGTTACACCGGATAAAAAAAAGGTCTAAGTGCGATACGGCGTGTAAGGTCTGCTGAAGGTTTGTAGAGTGGTCGTTTCCGTCAATTTTCTGATATCGATATCTCCTTATCTCGTGATATCGTCACGAAATCCGGCATGTGACGTGATCAGCTAACAGTGATGTCACTGTGATGTCATCAGGACGTCACTTTTCAAGAAGTTTGGTAGGTGGTATTCTTCACTAGACACAGAGTGGCTGGATGAACAAACTAAGACAACAGTTTTCAATATACTCCTTCAAAACTCACGCAACTAACTACTTTTGAACACACCCCACACGCACTCAGTCAAGATCTAGCAGGTTAACAATCGGCCTGTTAGCAACAAGCGGAAAAATGTGACATATCCGACCGTATCTTACGCAGGCCATAATTATATCCTTTGTGATTTCAAAATTTTTTACATGAAAACAGTACCTTGTGAAGTTCTAAGGTGGCTGTAGTCCTAGACGAAGCTTTTTTACAGGTCTGACTATGGTGACCGTTAAAACATTTTGAGAGACTGCAACCAGGGTTGCGGAGTCGGAGGTAAAATATCCGACTCCGACCTTTCCAAAATTTCCGACTTTCCAAATTTCCCACTCCGACCTTTCCAAAATTTCCGACTCCGACTCCTTAATATAAAGGGAATGAAATTTGGCTGTTAAAATCAATGGAAATCGTGGTGCACAGCAAGAAATCTCTGTTTCAACAAAAGGTTCGAAAGAAATTCTACCTTTTCAACAGGAATTCCCTATTTAGGAGTGTGATGTAAAAAATGATCCAATTGGACAACCGGAGTCAGAGTAGGACGAAAAAATCCGACTTCAACTTCCGGTGTTGTTAGGAAACCGACTCTGACTCCACCCAAAAACCTCCAACTCCTTACGACTCCGATTCTGCAACCCTGACCGCAACTACTTCATCTGAATACTGAGATTTTCATGGAACGAGGTTTTAGTGTATTTTGGCGGAGGTGATGCAGAAAGGTTCTACTGTATTTTGAAAGGCCTTTGAAAAAATTTGGAAGACAGTTTGAGTTCCTCAAAACAACGCCTTGATTAACATTGGTCGTAGAACTTACCATCACAAAGTAAGTAGAACAGGTGATGGGAGTGCAGCAATAAGATTACACCACCAAGTCTGATACTGATGAAAAAGGAAAATCGTTAAGTTTTTATGAACAATGACTCACAGACCATGCATGTGCAACAGTTTACTTTGTTTCTGGAGACGAACAACGGATTTCTATTTTCACAATAAAATCTTCTTGCTGTGGAGCAATTCAATTCGTCTTCGCCGTTGTCGCAGTTAATGTTGAAGTCGCACACGAATTTGTTCAATATGGACACCTGTCATTACCATAAAAACAATGAGAACGCTTTGGTGATTTGGTGCAGTTTTTGCAAACCTTAAGCTTCGAAAATGGTCTTAAAGTAAATGAAAATAATAGTCTAATCACTAACACACTTTTTCATAACTTTTTTTGCAAAGCGTTTTGTAAAAAGCACAAGTCAGATGGAGAGTCATTTCAAATAACACAACACCTTTTCCAGGCTTATTCAAGAATCATTATCGCAATAATAAAACTATGAATGTCACAACCGGTTATCCTCAAAACATTTTACTTGTAGGCAATAATTCATTTTAACCAAAGTCGTCCAAGCAAAACCAAACTAGTTTTTGAAACAAGGTAAATCGTACATCGGAAATATGTAAGTGCGTAAAGATAGTGAGATTTGTTCCAATTCTCTGCATTAGTGAGCATCAGGGATTCTTCAATAGGGGCCGCGTAAGGTTCATAAAAGGGCGCGCGAGATGATAAACTGCTATGAGTTATGCCTAAGCTTGCTTTCACTTTTTAACCGCGCGGGATAGTAAATTGCTGTAGAATGTAGAGTGTCGAAGATACGGCAACCGTGCATGAGTGCTTTGATTCTCTATAAGCTTGTTATTTTACCAAATGTTTTTCCACTGGGCTAGTACATCTTGATTTGCTGCTAAATCTGCAGAAGCCTGGGCAAGCACGCTATGACGGACTACATTCTTGAAGAGGATTTGCAGCAAGAATTCTTGAACATAATGTGTAACTCCACTGCAAAAGATGACTTTCAAGAAATGCCACTAACACGGGGATTTTCAACCTAGGGTACATGTATCCCTAGGGGTACATTTGCCTATCTGATGGGATACATTTAAGATTAGCAATGGAAGGGGGACATATGTTTATGTACTATTTATTTCCAAATATTTATACATATGTCATGGAATACTATTTCCAAAAGTCATTGTATGTTTATTGTTTTATCGATCTGTGATTAGTCATCACAAAATATTTTGCGGTAAGAAAATTTAGAGGTCCATGCTCATTTGCCGAAATCATGAAGGGGTACATGATCAGAGAAAAGTTGGGAATCCCTGCACTAACAGATTTATGGGCAAATTTGTGCACATATATACAAGTTTGGGTAGCGTGGCTAAACTATACATACCTTTCTTAGGCTTTCGTTCGCTTACCTGAAGATGGTCTAAGAACTTGTGCTGTTTTTTGTGATTTGTCAAAAAAGCATTTCATACCATAGATCAGGGCTTCTCAAACTTTTTTTCTGCGACCCATTTTATAAAGTTTTTTTCTATGCGACCCAGGGCCGGATTAACCATTGACCAAACAGGGCAAATGCCCAGGGCCATGCGCATTTGGGGGCCTCGCGCTTGAATATCAAAACACTCCTTTACTGGTTTTTCATGTATCTCGGCTGTTTCCCACGCGTCAAAATTGTAGAGCTTTTTGATTACTGCGTTTAGTACATTGGTTAAAGAAAGTGGCAACTTTGGCATTTAGCGTTTTTGAGCTAATGAAAAGAATTGAACCAAACAGCACCACGCTTTATAACCACGAATTAGATCGAAAACAGTGCATCCATGGGCGTCCGCAGAAATTTTCCAGGGGGGTGGCAACGTCGAGTCAGGTTGCTGACGATGGAATGCAAATGGACGTTCACTAAACTCTTTACCCTTTCTACCCCATTCGTCTGTGCTGGTTGATGCTCAATTCTCAATCTTTTGTCTGAATTTTTTTCTACACTTCGGCTATCAGAAATAATTTTTCTTTTCATGGACGACCTATAATCCGTTTTTTGAGCACTTTCTACAAACAAGTCATAATTTAAGAAACCAACGTCCAGAACAACGTGAGTGCTGAAAAAACAAGAAAGTTAGACACTCTCGCAATACTTTTTCAAGCCATAAGAAGTAGAATTATATGTTGATAAGACTATCGGATAACTCACTAAAGTTAGAACACCATGCAGGTTTAAAAGATGGAGCAGATGAATTACGAAAGCTGGCCACAGCAAATATATCTTTGCACGTAGTGCTCACTAAGAAGTCAGAACTAAAACTTAACGATAAAGACGTATTACCACGAGCTTGCACAGACATATTCTAACACGCCACGTATTTTTATACTGTGTGAAAAGAAGTTTGCATAAGAGTCGTTTGATTAAGGTATTCACTCGGGCACGTTGATCACAGTCTCACTCTAACAATGGATTTTTCAAACTTCTGGAAGCACTGCTGCAAATTTACTCATGCTTCTGTACACAGTATAAGTGGCTTACCGCTAGCAGCAGTGTCACTGTCTCGCTGCATTACCTGCCAAGACGTCTGTGTTCAATAGTCGCATGCAGGGCCACCATTCAGTGATTTCAAATCAACCCGAATTGACCACCAAAAAAACCGCTCGAACAATAAAAACCCAGAAAGCTTGTGTTACGAACAAAAACATATGAGTGTGGTAATTTGAATTGTAACGATAATCGAATACTGGTTTAATTATAGCGTCTCTTCCAAATTTTCTCCTGTAGCGCAAACATTAACATTTGGACGACTTTTTTGTTGCTCAAGACGTTTTTCATAACGCTGGTAACATACTCCGTTGATGATATATTTCACTAATTGTAGTGGTACATTTGTTATTAAGCTAGGAGGTTTTCTGCAATATTGAATTGCAGCGGTATCTAAAATCCCACAAAAATATTATCCCAAAGCCTTCTTGCTCTAAGTGAAATTTGTTTTTAGTTTGTATGCATAACGAAACATCGAAATTCAAACAATCAGTTCTAACCCTTGTTTCATCATGCAGTTTCTTTTATTGGCATGAGCAGGGGTGTTGTGGGGTGGAAACGCGTGGGAATGGCGTTCCGCCTTCACACACCTTATTGCACTAGTAATGTTACTTGAAGATTTGGGATCCAAACGACTGCATTAAAACATGGTTGCGATCTCACACATGTGCTAGCGACATGCAGATTCGCACTGCTAGTCAAAAGTGTACAGTGAAATAGGAAGATCCAGTGTGGAAATTCTTCTAGGCGAATGCTGAATTTATTCGAACCATATAGTGCAGTCTTCTTTTAATTTGATGAAGGAACGCTGTTCCCACACCTCTTTCAGCACTACACCCCTGGGCATTAGACAACATTATGTATATAACCTTGAAAATGATCTTGTATGAGGATATGAAACAGAGTGCACATGTTCTGCTTCACCGATATGCATAGTTCTCACCTGATGTGCGCATGCCATATGCAGACACTGTAATATGAAGTTATCTTTATATTATTGAACACATTGAAGTTGCTGATGAAATTATCACTTCAAAAAAACAGATTTAACCCGATTTTTTGTAATTAACCCAGAAACCCAAGTCGACTGAATAAAGCAGATCTGGGTGAAAAAAACGCAGTGGGAGCCCTGATCACAAGCGGAAAAATGTCTGTGGTACCGTAACTTGAACCGAACGATTGAAGATTTATTGCCGTGTTATTGTTACGCAATAAAGACCAACAGCATGGGCGTCCGCAGAAATTTTTCCAGGAGTCGGCATTTTGCATATCTTTTTCAGGTTGTTGACGATGCATTGCAAGTGGACGTTTATAAAACTCTGTACCCTTTCTACACCACAAAGAAAATGCCCTATGTTATGGCAATAATCACAAAAAATACGCTTCGCTGGCAGCAATAGCCAGGAGCATTACTATAACTTACACAAGAGGTTTTCTGCAGATTTTCAGAGAAAGGTACTTCTTTTCAAAAAAGCAGTGCCATGGCCTTAAGGAATGAAGCATGGGGCGGCGGTAGCTAAGTGGTAGAATGCCCGCCTCTCTGGTGGAAGGTTGGGTATTCGACCCACGACCACTGAGTGAATTCCTATAACGCTCCTTGGGCAAGAGTGTTCAGTTCAACCACCCCAGCAAGAAGCAAATTTCAGACTTCGGCTTGCGTCCAACTGCCGTCACCAAAATCAAAAATATACTAAGGAAGCATTGCCATGGTATCTCAGGACACCACAAATCATTACCTTGTTTCGCCTTGTAGGACTTGTCAGCGTTACCTAGAAACAAGCGCTGCAAACTTCTGAAATTTCGAACAAAGCGATCAATGAAACTATTCTTTTCGTTACTAATTTTGTGCATGATGAACGCTCATTATACGAGGGGTTGTAAAAAAACTGGCCCCAAGAAACCACCCGCTTTTTCTTTTTAAACCCACTTAGAAAAAACAATAAAACCCACTCTTTACTTTACCTTTGAAAAATCTACTAAGAAGTAAAAAATGAAATAAGTAGGACACTTGTACAGTTAACTGTAATTTTTTTAAATCAAACAAAACAAACAGCAACGAAATTTGAAGTACTTGAAAAAAAGAGAAGAATAAATCGAACAGTTTGAGTAAATTCTATTGGTTATATTTTTCAGCTCCGCACAATCGGTATACTTTTTAACCAATTTTTCTGCCTTCTCTGCATCTAAACTTTTTCTCATTTTGGACCATACCAAACCATATATTGAAAAAATAAACTCTATAGGTGCTGAACTAGCAGCGCATGCACATAAACCTGAAGTGAAGATGAAGCTGCATAATTTGTGTGCGAATGGTTTATCTGTGTTTGCTGCACGCTTGCTTGCTAAGCCTTACCTCTTAGGAGTGAACTGACCAACACACTTTGCGAAAACAAAGGTGGGGTACATTTCTTTACCCTCAATTTGTATGTCATAACAGGTATAACATGTTATTATTGTATAATTCTGAAAATAGTTGTTTTGCATGATGGAATAAAAATAATTCAGAATGTTTTTTTTCGGTTTTCCTTAAAAAAAGAACAAAATCTTGTTTATTTAAAAACAACAACATAAATTTGTTTTATTTTAAAGAAAAATAAACAAAAAAACCATGTGGGTTGTTTTTTTATAAACTGTGTTTTTCTTAACCCTGATTATACACAAGCCTGACAAGTAGTTACGACTACGGAAAACATACTAAAGATAATGCACCACGAAGGCTTCAAATATTGAGCAGATGAATTATGCAAACTAGCCACAGCAAACACCGCTTTGCACACAGTGCTGTAATTGATGTCGGGGACAGGTGCGCGAAACGCCCCCTGGCAAGTTAAATGTAAGCACCGGGCCTCAATTGGCTTATATTTTGGTACCTTTTGGGTTTCAGTAGTTTTTTCACATTTTTTGAGTGATTTACGGATTCAATATCAGTTCTCAATTTTTATGAGTGGTGGCTAGTGGGTCCCCTATAATTATGTTCCCGTTGGCTCAAACCTCTTGTTACGCCACTGTCTACCCTCAGTACTCGCTCAGAAGTCAGAACGCAACCTTAACGATTAAGACGTATCCCCACAAGCCTGCATAGACGTATCCTAACAAGCCACATGGTTTTATACTGTGTGAAGTGAATCCTGAATTAGCGTTGTTTAAGCTATGCACTCAGGAAATTTGGTCACGCTCGCACCAACAATGGATTTTTCGAACTTGTGGAAGCATTACTACAGATTCACTCATGCTTCTTTTCACAGTGTCAAACTATGTGGCTTACCGTTATCAGCAGTCACTGCCCCGCTGCAGGGCCTAAGAGAGAGGCGCACAAGAGGTAAATTGTACCCGCGTCCCGTAGGTACTGGGCCTGGGAGGATGAAAGTACGCACGCTAAGTTTTTCTTTAATCAAGCCAACAATTTCTGGTGTAAGCCAGTTGCCAGTATAACAATTAATCTATTTCCAAATCTTAGCATGGCACTTGCTTTATTTGTAGCCTATTCTGTTTGCTATACAAACAAGCTATTCCAGTTTCGACGAGGCCCCCAGAAGTTAGGGGAGCTGGTGTCGGTCTTTCTACCCCCGGCAAAAATTTCTCCCAGAGGCCCTCCCTCGCTGCATCAACTGCCAAGATGTCTGTGTTCAACAGTCACATGCAACAAAACACACATTACCGTAACTTGAAGTGAACTTTTGAAGATTTGTGAACATATTTTTGCTACGCAATATAGACTAACAGTATAAAAAAATTCGCTAGAAAGTTTCGCAACCTGCATCTGCCGGGAAAGGAGCGGACATGAGTGAACTGCAAGTTCATCACTGCATGTCACCAAAACAGTGAACCTGGCTCTTGTGCAGTGTGAGTGTCACACCGGCAAATAAACTGTCATTGCAAGAATTATATCAATCCGATTTAAGCTGCTGACTTCATTGTTTGCAGAAAATTTTGGTTCTTAGTCCCAATTTCCAGGGGGGGCAAATGCCCCAATTTCTAAGGGTGGGACAAATGCCCGTTTTGCCCTCTCTGCGCGCGCCCATGACCAACAGTAAAACAATCCGCTAGCAAGTTTCGGAACCTGCCTCTGCAGACAAAGGAACGGACATAACGAACTGCAATCTTACCATTGCATGTTTGACTTAGAACAAATTAAACACATACGAACCGTACTACATGGTCACCCCAAATTGTCTTTGACGTGTAGGCAGCCAAATCGTATCAGTGTTGACCGGTGCTTTTGCAAAATCGAAAAAAGGGCATATGAAACGCTACGCAGTTGTGCTAAGCGTTTAAGGGGACTCGTTTGCCCGGGGCCTCGCGTTCATTTAATCAGGCCCTGATGCGGCCCCTTAACGGATAGACTAGAGCTCTACTGTAGATGTTAATGGTACCTGTAAACGTCCCGCTACAAAAGTCAAGACTTAAGAGGCATCTTTGTCTGTAGCGAAATCATAAAAATGCACACAATCCGCGAAAGTAACTAGACAAATCCGCGAAAGTAACTAAACTACCACGCAATGGAAACAGTAGGCCAGGGGTCACCAACCTTTATGTAACTGAAAGATACTTCTTGGGTACTGATTAACGCTAAGGGCTACTAGTTTGATGCACACTTTTGAAATAAAAATTTTGCTGAATTTACCTTTGATTATGTCATCATTAATGATGTTGATTTATGTGACGATACTCATCATCTTAATGCTATTTTCAAAACAGGCCCGCGGGCGACCAACGTGGTCCTTGAGGGTGACCTCGTGCCCGCGGGCACCGTGTTGGTGACCCTTGCAGTAGGCCTATAGGCGAAAAGAATTAGAAAAAAACAATTCTGTTTGTAGAAGTTATCAAGCACAACTAATGGGTCGGATGCCAGTGATAATTTTTACACGGATCATCCATTCGTAGATTGATACAATACAACATAGGACGGAGGACATCATCAACATTTTGCAAAAAGAACCGGCTTTTGGACTTGATGATTATCAATTTTAAGAATGCCGCTTCACACAAGTGTGTTGTGCAAAAGGCGAAGAGTTTATAAATGGCTAGATCACAAATGACTGGGCATTCATTTCTTGTTCTTATCCAAAAATGACATAAACTCTGTTTTGAAAACTCCACTTGCAAACTTTTTTTGTTTGAACACCGCAAACTCATCCTTGGTACGGCAGGTGTGTGACCTCCTGAAAATTCAATTGTGTATCATAGGCTTAACCATGGGTTGGCCATGGGGACCATAACCCCCTATATTTCTAGCATATTGTAGTGGAAGTAATGATAACATCTGATTACTTCCAATCACGTGCTTTTCACGCCGCTGTAGGCATCACATGTGGAGCACTAGATTGATCCGTGCTTGCTTGCCAGCTGCAGTTCGGCAGTGTATTTTTGAGCTGGAGCCGAAGGTGTAGTGTTTAGTTATGGTGCTATTTGTGTTTGCGTGAGTTTAATTTCTTCACTTGTTTTCAGATCGTGCCGCTGTTTTAAGTGAGATAAAGCTAATGAACAGAAAACTGTGTACCTCCTAGTTTGTCACAATTTATCTTAAACGAACTTCAATTGGCGAAGCAAGAATTGACGCGGCCTAAAGAACTGTCGGTTGAAACTACTGCTCCTGAGGCTTCGAAGACTTTTGCGTATTGACTAAGGACAGTCAACGATTATATTAATTACTTAGGAGAGGGTCGTGCTGAAGACGCTCCTGCTATCAATAGAGCGAGGAATATTATTAGCTGCTTTTCACCATCCATCTATCCACTTGTTGAAGAAGATGAAACCTTTGAACAGATCGTTGCTACACTCAAAGGCGCCTACATAAAGAAAAAGAACAATGTGTATGCTAGGTACCTTCTCGTGAGTCGTCACCAACAACCGGGTGAGTCCGTTACAGAGTATGCGCAAACGTTGAAAGCTCTCGCTAAAGAATGCACTTTTGGGGCTGTTGCTGCAGACGAATACCGGGCTGAGCTGATGAGAGAGGCCTTTATGAACGGCCTCTCCTCGCCTTTTATTCGCCAAAGGATTCTTGACAAAGGTGAATTTAATTTGGTGCAAGCTGTAGAACTTGCGGATATGTTTAGACCGTGCGCAGAAACAAGCTGCGATGACGGGTCGGGAGACCGTTATGACTGTAGCATCGGACCCTTTACTTTACGTTCCGTTTGAGACAGACTGCTCTTTGTATGCTTTTAACAAGAGAAAAGTTCGAAAATGCTTTTTCTGTGGTTGACAACTACACGCAAATCGTCGTTCTTGCCCTGCCGTAAATGCTGTTCGCCATAATTGCAATAAGCGAGGACACTTTGCCAAACTGTGCAAATCTAAAGCGAAGGATGCTTTTGACGTATTGGTGGGTTCTGCCGCTGGAGCTTTGGCCTCGAGCAGTTCACAAGTTCGCGTTTATTTGATTTTCTTTCCTCGGTCAGAGTCGAGAAATCGTTTTCCATCGCTGCTGCGCCTGCAAATTTGGGTCCCGCCGTTATCAACGCAAGCTAAAAGACCAACTGGTACATGTTTTGATCGACACTGGTGCCTCCGACAACTTTATAAATAAAAGAGTTGCGGACGAGCTACAGATTGAAGGTCGAGGACCAGCTGAACAAATTTCTCTTGCTACGACAAAAGCTGAGGCAAGAATTCACGGGAAAGCCGTCATTGACATTAACATTTGTGGCAAGGTGTATCATCAAGTCCAGTTGAGACTAATGTCAGACCTTCGTGCCGATGGTATTTTGGACCAAAAGTTCCTTAGACGGCATTCCGAAATTACTTTGCATTATGGAGGTTCGGATCATCCTCTTAGAATTTTGTTAGAACCTCAGTCTGCACTCAATGTTTCTGCGGCCAACTTGACGCCTCCACGAATTTTCGAATTCTTGGCTACGGATTGCAAACCTTTTGCTATCAAATCACGTAGATACAACCGAGAAGACTCTGACTTCAGCAAGTCTGAAGTGATATATGTGGCAGACACTTTATGGTCTGCACATATTCTTAAGAAAACTCCCATTTGCTGGGAATCAACAATGCAAAATGACCCTCTCTCTCTTTAAGAAATCTTC
>JGI24022J15233_10002422_pt1 | contig 17468 bp, 10 predicted proteins | sample Ectturendosymbi2_FD_15233 | JGI IMG/M metagenome (IMG submission 15233) | reverse complement strand
CCAAGTAAGCATGCCCGTAAATAGGGGCCACAGGAAAATTTTTCGACCCCCCTTGGAAAATTGTTTTGGACGTAGTTTAAAACTATTGGACATAGTTTCAAAATTTGGGCTTCTTTCAGAAAACTTTTCGCCCTCCCAACATTTTATCAATCCACTCACTCCAGAGCCGCATGTTATGTTCTTTTAGGCTAGCCTACCAGTCTAGAGCTTCTAAACATGAAATTTGAAAAGCGGTAGATCATTCAAAAATGTATCAAAAAAAAACAAGAACTTTTAAAACCCTTTAACGACCACCAGAGCCGCTATTGCTTTCAAAAATTAATTCTTGGTCAGCGAAGTCCCGCCCCCCTTACAGTGCCGCCCGGGGCCCGCGATCCCCAGGCCCCCTTTCCATGCTACGCCTCTGGTTCGTGTGCTTAACATAAAAGCTGAAGGGTAGTTGAGTAAAAAGTGTTAGTAAAACTTCACTTGCTATAGTTCATAGCCAAACCGCAAATATGTTATGTGTTGAAACACTGATTCACATAAACCTCCAATCAGTAATGGAGAAGCAGTGTCGCTGTAAGTCCAAAATTTGGGAGGGGCAAAATTTAGTGTGGGAAAATGTTTGACTTTAGGGGGACAACACTATTTGTTTTGGAACGCCGCTTATCAAAGCACAAAATGACTAGATGTGCTAAAATGTGTGGAGGGAATGCCCCCCACTGGGCCAATTGCTTACGCCTATGTGGAGAAACGTTGTCTTTATGACTGAATATAAGTAAAATGCGGATGGTCGAGAGGATTTTGATGGAATGTTTTGAAAATGCGATACTTTTTTGTCTGTAGAGCTCTATCAATTGAAGCTCATTCTCTTCGGTTTAATGTGTAGGTAACTACAGCAAGAATTTTCTCAATATACAATCTGTTAAGTTCAAAAGTCTGTGATGGTCGAGAGGATTTTGATGGAATGTTTTGAAAATGCGATACTTTTTTGTCTGTAGAGCTCTATCAATTGAAGCTCATTCTCTTCGGTTTGATGTGTAGGTAACTACAGCAAGAATTTTCTCAATATACAATCTGTTAAGTTCAAAACGTCTGTGTACATTGAAAGGAATGGCAAGGGCTGTAGGTTTGTATTATGTATTTTAATTGTTCAACTTGCATGAAAAGCTCGTAGACACAAATGTTGAGATGATATGAAAAACAGCAACACGCAGTTTGTGCTAAATTTCAAGCCACTAACCCTGTAAACACTTTAAGTATCAACGTAACAAACGTTTTGAAAAAATCAAAACACACACATCAGTTTTTCCGTGCAGTATAAACTGTTTGCAGAGGTGCGTGTAGTNTATTACCATCAAATTAGGAAAAAAATCAAACTCACCTCTTGCTAAAAGGATGCTTGCTTTTCTGGTGCGACTTATTTGATTAATAAATCACGGNTGAGTGACGCAGTGGGAAAAGGCGCGAGCTACTGAATCTGGGAAGCTTGGTTCGATTCCAAAGGCTTGAAAAACGTGCGGTNTATTCAGCTTCGTGTTTGGTATTCGTGGATGAATGGGTGCAAGGGAATGCTTTATCGGCGGCAGTGGCGTACGCAGAAAACTTTCATGAGGGGGTGTTCATTCAGTGGACTATGGTGGTCATTTGTATTTGGTGTGCGCTCTTTGTGATGTCACAATTTGACGTCATATTCATGCTTCCAAACCATCGTTTTGGTGAAGTTTGTTGACATGATATACACGCTCTTCTACGACACGCATTCCCCTTATTTTATGTATCATTGTCCTGGATGCAAACTCTCAGCTCTCCAAGTTACGATATCGAAGGAAAATAAACTCAACGCTAAGACAGAGCAGTTCATAACTACAAAAATATTAGGCTGCGCGTTAAAACAGGGAAGCGAAACACACTCATCACTGCGTCAGAGCAATTTACTACGGAAAAATCAGGCTGTGCTGATGAGTTGTCGAATACGAGCAGTCGAGCATAGAGAGTGTGCGACTGGACTGGCTGGCGCACACCCCGGTTCGCAAGATCGAATCATTCTAACCTACACTTGAATTGAGAATGCGCATAAAGTACGCATGAAAACTTCCGATTGTTTGTTATGTATAAACGTCCAGCAAACTTTTTGTTTTCCTTTTTCCCTGCTGAGACATTATCAAGTGCCTGAATGCTTCTATGTTAAAAACTGCTGCTTTTGAGCTCGTGCAACTTTTCTGTAATGCTGCAGAAATTGGTAATGTAGCCAAAGCGGTCAGCGCTTGCGCTGATCAGTCTTAGGAGACAAAATAAAGACAATTGCTTCAGATGAAGTTAACTATCACGGAACACAATCTTAAACATGCGTAGTGGACAAAAGGTCTGCAAAAAGTGGTGAGATAGTTTCTGGACGCAGAAGATAACCCAGATTCCCACCGAAACCTAATTATTACTTTTTTGCACATTTACAATGTTCCTTAAAATTTGCATGCAAATTTATTTCGTGATATCTGCATTAAATCGACAAATTAACCCGCAAAAAGTATGTGAAAACAATTAATCTCCTTTGCGCAGGTGATACAGTTTTCGTAAAATATCAAGCTCAAGGAGGGGGAGTTAACCCCAACTTCCCTTGCGAACGATGTGCATCTTCAACCATGTTTCTTAGCCACTCACTTCAGTTTTCTGATGTTTTGTGCAAATCTCCATTTTTCTCGCAGTATTCATTGTGTGTACTAACTACCTACTTCCCTGTAATGCGTTTTGTATAAGCATTTGTACACCTTCCTGTTCTTCTAACTAATCTGATATGGACCTTGTGTCTGAGACAAACCAGTAAAAAAAACTTCAATGGAAACAGAACCATATGTTGTATTGCTTGGTTATTGTCTGGAATCATGGAAATATCAGAAGTGCATAACGAAGATAACGAAATAGGTGTTTACATGTTAGATTTCACCGTCAGATCAATCAGGAATTAAAAGGTCTGTGTTATGAATCTATGCATGTAATCGAACTGTTGCACTAGTTTGGACAATTCCATTCAGACATGTTCCATATGCGGTAGGGCGCTGCTAAAAAAAGTTGCTTTTTCTGTCGAAATTTGAAGTAATATTTGGTGTGCCTTTTGTTCATAACGGTTTGGAGCCGATTCTCAGTCACAGCAGCAAAAATGTATTGTTTGTGGGAATTAAAATGTTAAATTTGATGTATTTAAACTGAGGATTTGAAGGAAAAATTCAAGACGAAATAATACAAAGCGTTTTTTTTCAGTTTTTCTTTCATAACTTAGAAATAGTAAGTATCAAGCAGATTAATTACCTGGTGGAAAATGCAATGATACAACATGTGTAGCAAAAAGAACACCATAGATAAGTATGTCTAAATTCATGACTTGTTCCCACAAGCATACTGCAGTCATTCAAAACAAAAATGAGGATTACATGGTGCATGAACGTAAATTACATTGTTTATCAGCAGAATAACCATAGCATTAATGCAAACGTCCCCAACAAACATCTGCCGCATGCTTAGATTTTTTCATGAAGGAAGATCTTCGCCTGGTCCAGACTAACCACCTCTCCCTTTGAAAAAAAAAGTTTTTTTATGGATATGCTTGTACAGTTTTGGAAGTCATTTACGTTATTCCCACAACAAAGGTAGGTTCGTTTTAGTCTAGTGGGACATTTTCCAAAGGCACGTCCATCTTTTTTCCTATGCCGCAACAGCCCGCTTATCTTTTTGTTTAATTTTCCAAGCAGTTGTTTTTGAAGCAGTAGCGTTGAAATTGCTGCTTGCTCATCAGACTTTTTGTAAAAAAGGTAACTATTTTGCCATGAAACGCCTGTTATTGGTTGATATATAGTGTTCTGACTGTGGTATTAAATTCCTCAAGTTTGCTTCTATAGCCTTAGCCTCAAAGAATTCACTGTAGCTTGCTACAACATACGTTTTGCTTTTAGCAATAACTTGTCATATGCAAATGTGATAGATTGTTTGTGGAAGGGTTACCTAGAAGAGTGGTTCTTTGTTTTTTGTATCATTTACTCTTTAACAAAATAAAAAAACTGATTTTACCCTCAGTTGGAACAGTTTTGTGCGAACCGGCATATCACTGGATCAAGTGGCAAAAAGTTTGGAAAAAGAAATAAAAATCCATGTTTAAATTATTCTTTTGCTGAAAAATTACAAACAATTTCAACCGCTCAGTCACTCAGTGAGAACTCTGAGCTTGTTTTCCACGCATAATATCTGTGATTCTGGGAACAGTAGTTGAAAGAAATACTCTCATGTCATCCTTGGGAATCAATCGAGATCGATGTTTTGTTTTATGGTGATCACGGTGGAGAACCCTTGCTCACACAGATAAGTATTTTGAAAAGGTATGAGAACGTCAAATGCGCGGTTCGACAGGGCTTGAAATTCTTCGCCCAATCCCCACTAAAATTGGAAATGTCACAGGTGCAAGATATGAATTTGGAATAAAGCATTGTACAACATTGAAGATCAATAAATTCATCCTAATAAGGCACTTTAAAAAGACAAGCCCGCGTCCTGATAAAATATACACGTTCAGATATATGTTTCAAAATTATTTTCAAATATTCTGGAAGGGCTTTACTCTCCGGTGCATGTCGATGGAGAACACAAGGGATGGAAAGGGTGCGCAATGCCCGTTTATTCACCAGAGTTGTAAAGCTCGACTTCACTGAGCATAGAAGAGGCGTCGTGTGTACATAGGGAGCCAAAGTGATTCCACACGTTTATTTTGTTGAAATAAATTATTCATTTTTTCCTGACCACCATTCACTTCGCTAGTCGTCTCTGGGCTTTCGCAAATGAACTCAATCCTTCAATTCAACTGCAGGTATACATCGACAGTAAACCAACAAATACGTGCAGTTCGACACGTCAGTTGACTCATCTACTTGAAGGGTGACTCTTGCCTTATTACTTCCTGTTTCATCTGCTACGTGATCTAATATATCACAAGACATAACACTTATACGAAAACGTACTGAATGGTTTTATAAATAATTTTCTTAAGTTTCTTCTCTTGTTGTTTTTTTCGATTATATCCAGAGTGTTGGGTTGGATAAGTCACTCCGCAATTGTATGCGGTCTCTTTTTTTGCTATTGCAAAGACAACGCGACAGGATGCTTCCAATCCTAACGTGTCTCCAGAAACGAGCAATGGTATAGACAGAGTTGCTACAGCACGATTGGTCTGCAAAGACATGTTTTGTTATGTACGTGAGTGGGATGGAGTGAAGCGAGCTTACGAAATTGACCCCTTCACTGAACCATTACCAGGCAATTTGGAAAAAAGATTCACTAAGGTTTTGGAACATCATCTGCTATGAAGAAGTCGACCCGAATTCCACGTATGAATCTGGATAAGTTATCTTTTTCGGCATAATAGCTGAGAATGCTGAAATCTGCAGTTTTTAACTCATGCATATCTCTTCCACTAAAAAGACTTTCCGCTGTCCAGTCTATAGCACTCTGTGGAATGAAAAAGAAAAGTGGCGCTAGAGTCTGGCCATTGTGAAAACAGTGAAATTTATTGCACAGTAGAGGTTTTCCCAATTCTCAAAAAGTTTCAATCTCCTTTTACGTAGAAACTCCGAATGAAGTCGAAAACAGGAATAGTGTTGCGCGCACGTGCTGCTCAAATGAATCTGGTATCTTACATGCGTAAAAATGAACTAAAAAGTGAAAACTCATCACTGAACATAACTTTGAATCATAATCTGAGGTACAACATCTCCAGTTTGTGTGGTATACCCGTAAATCTACTTCGCAACAATGCTCTGTAACGCCTGACATTAAGTAAATTTACCCCCTTGGAAGATGAAAGTTACCCTTGGCTTTGGGGGTGAATTTACCCAGTTTAAGAATCGCTGAACTGGAGTGATTGCCACGGTTCTGGGCTTCTTTGATGGTCCACCGCAGGTAAACAACAGAAGAGAACAGGTTTGCGTTTAATAAAAATAACTTTTTTGCAGGAATATTTGAGAAATGTTGTCCTGAGGCAGAAAAATAGATGAAACTTGCTTTGCTTAAAAGTCATGTTCTTTTCAAAAATTTGCTCCAAATTGGCTCGTAAACGTTAGAGGCAAACTTGAGCATTACCCGCAAAATCCTCAATTACTCGAAGGCATTCAACTCTGGCGGTTTCCATTAATTTTACTGTGATTGCTGCCCTTAATTCACTAATTATTTGAGGTTTGTTGTGGTATACTGTAAATCCCTGAGAAAATTCCACATAAATAAATCTGGGAAGTTATGTTCCTGTGAATGCGGTGCCTACTCACCGTCACGGTTCCTGCTAATCGGTCTCAATTTAAGACACCCTGTTTTACCCGCAACACAACTCATCAGGTCATCTGACAATGACAACAGAAGTGCGGCGTTCTGGGCGGATCACCGATGGAATGCTGAGTGGTTGGAGAACACTACGGGACTCTGTTCTTTCATCTCCGACATTGGCACCCACCCTCCTGCAATAACCTGAAAAGAACAGCGTGTGTCCGCCTTGACCGTCATCGCACCGGCTTAGGATGTTTCCACTCCTGCTTGCACAAATGAGGTATGGCCAGGTGCGGATTTACCATTAAGCTAAAAACGCTTAAGCCTAGGGTCCCCGATTTTGAGGGGCCCCAAAATTTCGGGAGTAAGGACGGTTTCCAGCATTTTTGTATGTAATTATATTTGCATTTTTGTTTTGGTACAACACGTTGTTTTACTATGCCGCTAACAAAAGATCTGTACAGAAAAAGGGTTTCCAAACTTTTTCATCCGAGGGCCACATAAGTTAATGCACAACAGTGCGAGGGTCAGACTTCATATGTAATATGATTGTTTCGGGTTGTTGCATTCTATCAAATCAAAAAGGTTTTCGTCGATTAATTTTTCATCATTTACAAAATGTATTCGCGGGTCGGATTTGGCCCGCGGTCCGTAGTTTGGAGAATGGCTTCGAAGGCCGGATGAATAGGTTCGTGGGCCGGATTTAACTCACGGGCCATAGTTCGGAGACCCCTGATATAGAGGAATGAGCGCAAAAGATTGAAGTGAATGACGATGAGTATTCTTTTTTATGGAGTTGGACTTGGTTACTGTTNAGTATAATGTGCGGAATGAAACGCATGAATGTTTTTCAGATTACACGAGGCCAATGAGGTACTTTATTCAGCCAGGTCAATCTCTTGTTGCTTTTTATGGGTAAGATATGGCGCAAAGGCAAGACCAGCCTGCACTGTAGCTAAGGCTGCAGATATTCAATGGCGCAAAAAGCATTGGCGCATCTGTGTTAAATGGCGCCAATGTCAAAGTTGAAGTGTGCGTCCTTTCTAATAATTTGTGCATTATATATAGGCACAATTTTTACGAAAGTTAAAACATTAAGAAAATAAATTTTTACAGCGGACAATATTTGTATTTATTTTTGCTTCGATTTTTCAGCAAATAAAATATAAATTATCCTTAAGGGCCAAAAAATACTTCCATATTCATTTATTTTTATTATGAAGAATATCAAAACATTGAAATAACGACGTTCTCATAATTTATAGGCTTATCTAATGTTGCCTGACAAAATTGTACATCTTAGAAAAAATCAAATAATATGTTGCAATTGCAAACAACAATTTCTTAAAGAAACAAATATTGGAATTGTACAATAAATTATTTAATTCAAGCCATGTATCACTTGTGTTCGAAAAAACACAATTCCATCTGAACATCAACCTATCCAGCCTTTTCCGGTTAGATTACACAAAAATGCTACTTTCCTCATCAAAGCTAGTTCACAATCTGCCCTGACCTACTATTAGTCATTGAGGCATAGAGGTATGAAAGGACCAGTCTCAGTTTACCTATAGCGCCTCCAAGAGTTTTGTTCGGAAGGGGCCAGTCAATGATGTGGTCAGTCACTGATATCGTTTTCAGTTCGACTGTATCTTCCGTTTAGTTTCTAACAGTTGAAAATTAATATAAAATTCTTAGCAAGTTTGTTTGCTTCAAGGGGGGCAGGCTGCAAAGTCTTGCGCTTCAGCTAGAACGATAAAGTATGACAAAATTTTCAGCAATTTTGCAGACAACAGTCACGTGAATCACCGACTGTGTACAGTAACAGGCTGTTAGGTGTCGCAAGAAGTACAGGTGCTTTATTAAGAGAGAGCTCTTGACACTTGCAAACCGTGCAATTGCACAGAGAACTCCATAAATATGTAATGGGAGTGTTGTCAGATAACATCACTGCTCGTTTTTACGTTAGCTTCATTATGACTGTTTTTGTTCCTGATATCGAGGGAAATCAGAATAAAGTAATATGGTTATGAACTGGAACAACTTTTTCAGTGAATATAGCGAGCACGTGTATTGCTAAATTGTATGACATCAATCGTCGCGAACCTTCCAGAAGGGCCCCCAATTTAAAATAGCCTAGGGCCCCGAAAATGAAAATTCGCCTCTGGGTATGGCGTCTTCTGCGGCTTGTGAATGTTTCGCAGAGGAGCAGACCGTTAATCATGTTATCCTTCACTGTCCAATCCATCGTCGTCCCCATGGAGCGCATGGCCTGACCGTCCTGGATGACACGAAAATCGACTAACTGCTCAACGCATGCCCTGAGATCTAGTGTGACCTAGCAGTGGACAAGAACTCGCCCAAACGATGAAGCCTCACTGGAGATATTTTTTTCAGACAGGCTAGAGAATTATTTGCCTCAGTGTGTTGGAAAGAACATGATTTTTATGCAAAGTGTGTAATGAAACTGAAACGCTTCTGAATGGCGGTATACAAACTGAAGTTTCAGTGCAACAAAAACTTTGAAACTTGTTGGACGATTATAGGAATAAATAACTTTTGATAAATTCTTTTTTGTGGGCTACAGAGGTGTATTCAGTGAATGATGCCTTATTTCATATCCACTGTTTGAATGCACCCTGGATCCATGGTATTAGTTACTTTTGCAAATGTTACAAAACGTTGCAACGTTTTCAGCTTATTTATATTATGAACAATCTCTGGTACACAATTGAAACATCTTCACTTTCGATGAAAGTTGTTCAACTCTAATCAGATAAATATAAACAAAACCGGTCTTCACGTTATGCTAAAAAATCTTGCAAATTTTTTGCACTGTGTTTTTGATAGTTCAAAGTGTTTGCCTGCCTGTTTCACTGAATGTGAATTTTAAAGCCAAAACTACCGGATTTGGATGATGTCTTAAACCTGATGTTATTGTTTGTGATTAACACCACACAAATATTTTTTTGAAAATTATATTCTGTTGTCGGCTGCTACTGCACAAATATCCCTGATAAACGTCAAGATCAGGTCTCCGTCCACTTTCAGTTTCAATATATGTAAACGACGCATCCAGTGAAATCTGTTTCAGATAACTTTTTTTAATAATAACACTGCTAACCTTGAGTCAAATCCAGAAATATACAACAGAGTTTATCAAATTATTAATTACATTTGGCCAAACTTTGGGATGTAGCTTTTTCTCAAATAACTTTCCAATGAGAGCTTTTATACCTCACACTCTTGTTTTTTTTGTTTTTGTGCTACAGCATTAGCATCTGTAACAATTGCTCCGTGCCGAAAACTCCTGTTTAGTTTAGGTGCGTTGAAATGATACAGTGCATGTAAATTACGCACATTGCATGATATGTGCAATACATAGTCACTTGTCCAGGTTGAATTGCATTTGATTCATCATTTTTCTGACAGTTTGTTGGGTGACCGAAAACTCGCTGAAAAATTCAGTGTACTGCTTGGCGCTTTCAACAAGTCCTGAAAGAAGAACAGTGAAACGGAGTGAAAAAGTGTTGAAATGTCGCGAAGTTTCATTCAAGATCATTCATTGCAAATTTGTGAAACAACAAAAAAAAAATTTAATATATTGTAACAAGAAGACGAAGCTCAGAAATGCAATGCGATCAAGACATTTTTAAAACTGATGAGATGAAATTCGGAAGTGAAAAAGATATACTGACTTAAATCTAAAAGCAAGCGTTATGTCAAGCTGCGTTCTGTACCACTCATACACGCTTTGAAGGTAGTACACCGCTTAGGAAGCAATTCAAGCATGTTTCTGTAGCAGTTGCACACAAGCAAATCTTTTGCGATGACAACTCCTGCATGATAATGATCAAAAAGTTTTATCAACGCAGACGTTGCTTTTTTATTCACACACACCGGGTTGAAATGCCTTGGTAATAAAATGTTGAGGAAAAGGGTGTAGAGCACAATATAGACTATTTTGCTATTACAAACGTTATGAACCATATTGAAATTCATTGCAACTTATGACAATCTTAACAATTTCAACTAAGGTGTTCAAGCATAACTGCAGCAAAGACATTAGTGAACGAGCAAAATCTACTCTCAATCTTAAATTAGCAGTGTCGTCGTACCCAGCCATCCAGTCGGGATGTAGTTACGTTGAATGCGAATAGGAATGATTGTTGTTTGTGTTTTGAATGCGTACAACGCTTCCATTTTGCAATACGGACTTTGCGAATATTCTTTCGATTCCAAAACCAGGACAACTTGTGCGTTTTCCACAGCGCTTGCCATGTCATCAATCATGTCAGTACCCATTTTTCTGGTGTCAATCCATGTGCTGTATCCAAGGTCCCGGAGTACACGATCCAGCTAAACACCACAACAAGTGTAAGAATTTTGCGAAATTTGTTGAAGGAGACAAAAGTACTTTCTAAACCGTTTTTCAGCTGTTGGACACTGCTGGCAACAATTTGAATTCGCCGTGTTTCAGAAACAAGCAGTAATAGGACAGCCATAGCTGTCCAGTAACATTTCAAGTAAAAATCTTTGAAATTTTTTAGTTGAGTTAGATATATTATCTAATTGCCGCGATGCGTGAAAACTAACCATGCTATTCATGAAAGACAAATTTGCCTGCCAGGTTTTAAAAAAAGAAGTAATTTACCGATTTGGAAAAGAAATCTACCCCGATGCAAAATACTGGAAGATTGTGAGCGCACATATCTTTTCAAATGCCTTTGTATTAAAAACAATGTTGGAAGTTGTCTGATTTCGTAGAAGAAAGTGGTGACTTTTCTTTTCTAAGAAAAGCATCGTTTCAATATCTGCACCATTTCGTAGCGACCAATAAACACCAGAACAAGCACACTAATTTCTGACATATGAGTTACGTTGAACCACTAATGACTGTTCCAGACAAACCAATTTTACCAAGACTGTGCATTTCACAGAACAGAGTGGGCAGCTATTTATACGATTTAAAGCATTTCAAAACTTTTGTAGTTTTGATTCATAGAAAGGAAAGAGCAATACAATTAGTGACAGGTGACATGCAACGTTTTACAAAAAATGAAAACACCTTGGGTCTTTTCGCCTTCATATGAAAGTCCTTAAAATAATTTAGCACCACACATAAAGGTTTTGTGTTGCAAACAAAACCGTGATATACAGTACCGTTCCGCTGAAGGTACAATATAGAAATTTGTTTGAAAAGTACCTTCTGCGCTATTTTTCCGCCACTTTTCCAATTGTAACTTATCATGACTTTCCCACTACTTTTCACTTGAGTCAGCTTCACAGCCGTATTTGACTTATTGCCAGTGTTTGTCTCTCTGTCAGGATCATCCAAGACAAGAAAGGCAAAAAGTCTTCGAAAAACATCACTGAACATCGAAAACCACGTGCTTAGACTGAAAACAAATAAGATTTTCAAAGCGTCACTATATAATTCGACTTTCGTAGTACATTTTTATTTTGTCTGCAGCGGCAGAAAATTGTGAACTGCTTTTCTCAATTCAAAATCTCAGCTTTTTCGTGATGATAAAACCTGCAAAGATTTTTGCAATAACAAATATTGTGATAGCAATTTATCCTCAGAGAAGTATTTCGATTCACTTCTTACTCTAAAATCAACATTTTTGGGCAAAATTTTTATTTGCTTGCGCTGCACGAAATTACATTTAGAAAGATTTTCATGGTTCACATCGAAAAGGTGTCTTATAAGTTGTGGTGTGACTCTTTCGTTATGAAAATGTCTGATCGCATGTAAAAATATCTTTCTCACTTATTTAAATAACTTAAACAGGTCCAAACATTGTGTACAAATTAAGAAGGAAGATTTTAATTGGAAAACGACTTTATTTTGTGTTTGTTGTCATAAGGCTGCTTAAAATTCGTCTTGAAGCTGCTTGTCTTGACGTTAATATTTTGCTTGTCCTAAGGTTGTTATTTGTATGGATACTTACAAGGAGATAAACTGTTTGTAAAGACAAAAGATTATAGGATTATTGAATTCACCGCACATGCAGTTTTTAAGTGACACACATTATATTCAGAGCACCGACAGAGCAAACGTGCAGTCCATTTGCAACGTTAAGTCCTAAGCTTTGACCAACACTCGCCTTCACAGCAACGTAATAGGCGAAACTTGGGGCATTCAGTTTTGGATAGCTGATAGGCAGTCTGCCGCAATTTTTTTTCGAATGGGCATCTCTGGCTGAAGCTCAAATGTTGTCCTATGTCGCACGAACGACAAACGTCAAGGGATGGCATCGATAATTATTTTTGCGCATTTCATGTAACTGTCCTAATTAACTGTTGGAGCGACGGGTCACCCCATAACACAGCAACTTTTGCCATATGAAAAGGTATCACTAGAGAGCGTTGCTCTGGGTACATTGCAAGTTATCCACTATCAAACAACATTGGCTGAAGGGTGCTTGTGATGTGTAACACTAATCAGTGTGAACGGAATGTCTACCAATTCAAAAATAAGTGCAGAACTTGTCATCGCAAGAGCTTCAAATCAATTTACTAAAAATGAGGTAAAAAGCAGTAACACTCATTAACTAGACTTGCAGTACATTTTTTGAAACTCATCTGAAATAAATATCTTACTTATGTTTGCCCCGAAACTTTTTGCAGGCTTCGAAGTACTGTTTATTTTCATTCAGCAGCGGCTCATTATCTTTTGTTAGACTTAAAGATGTTAATGCTTTTTCTAGTGACGAAGCTTCTTCTCTATCCAAACCTGTTGGAAAAGTCACGAAAGTAAAATTTTTGAAATTCTGAAAATAAGTCTATCAACTTCCAACACGCTGGAAAAATAGCGTCAGAGAGTATATTGTGATCATCAAGGGTTTTCCTGCAAATAAGCATTTCAACCAAAACAGTAGGTGCATTCCTTTCAATATTGTTTGCTTGTTCATTTGGAATGTGAACATCGTACTGCCTGCGTGTTGTAACTTGATTTTAATCTTAAACTGCTTATTTTACAAACTGACAACCAACAAAGTTGACTAACCGTGACTAAAGTGACTAAAAGCGACGAAAGTGCCCAACCGTTGGAACTTTATCCTGGTTCATTAAGCCCTAAAGCAGGGATGGGTAGCCCGTGCACCACCACGGGCTGAAAAGTTAACCAATTCTGTCTTTAAATTTGTACCTTTACCTTCCAAAGGAAATTAAGGTTCAAAACTACGTCAGAGAATGAAAGAGATTTTGAGAGATTTTTCGTGACTTACTCTCTACGTGTCTGTTTGTCATTGAGTTTCATTTTGACGCGACGTTGTGTTCTAATCTTGGTAACGAAAATTCTGATGCTGGCCAAACTTTCACGGGGGCTGAATGTTCTGCAACCCTTCCTTTAATCCTTTAAAGTCCTGCGTTATCCACTTTTTTGACCCGACATTGCAACTTTTTGCAATTCCATAGTTCGCCAACCGATTAAGCTAGATAGCTGTTCAAACTCTCTGCGGATTCGGAAAGTCTTCTAGACCAGATTTAAACGTTTTTTCGTTTTGGGTTCGTTGTGGGTGACGACATCATAATGGAGATATGCTTTTGCGTCTTTGTGGCTGAGGTTAACTGGCCCTGGGCGCCAACAAATCTAAACATTTTTTAGATCAAGGTTTTTATAGATTTTAAGATAGCATCCTAGTTCTTAGAGCCCTTAACTGGCTTTCGAGCATGCCTGGAGCCAAAATTATGGCTCACAAACCAAAAATTTGGAAAACATTCAAGTCCCACAAACGCTTACCGTGGTTCTTTCCACCCTATTGCCATAACTCGCCTGCAGAGTGAGCTAGAGAGCTGTTCAAACCCTCTAAAAGGGGAAAGTCTGGTAGTTTGCAATAAAACAAATTGTTTCAATTTTGAATGTCGAGTTTTTGTTGATAATTACATGACGGGAGTAAGTTTATGCATATTTTATGTGCATTTGTATGACCTCATCATCCCCTGGAAGCTGGAAGCCGTCCAACCAGTCGATTTTGTAGCTCAAAGTTTTATTGGATTCTACAGGCTATAATACGAGTCTTTAAAAGATTTTATGGACGTTTTAGCGTTTCTGGATCCACATTCAAGCTAAATTCTGGATATTAATTTGGGTAATCCCCGCAAATTCATAAGGGAATTCCTAAAGTACTTGGAATTTTTTTGGCATAAATTTGGAACCAGAAACGCTAAAAATTCGATCAAGGCTCTAAAGCAGTGGTTCTCAACCTTTTTACACCAGCGGACGGGTAAAAAGCGCAAAACGTTTTTGCGGACCGGCAGCATACAATCGCAATGAGTGCATCAGATTATCGTAATCACTTTGTTAACCAAAGCTTGTCTACTTAACGCAGAGCAGTTCTTTTGTGAACATGTAAAAATCAAAGTAATTTATTAAATTTAGTGTTGAATTTTCTTCTGCATGATTTATAATAATAAATATGGCTTTAATGAAGTTTCAGAAAGACGAAGTTCTGCGTTGGCATCGAAACGATTTCTTTGTCTTGTATTAAGCTAATGCTGAAAGAGTTTTCTTGCATAAGTTCTTGAAAATATCGCAAACATTTTGATTGCATTGAGGCAGAGAAACGGATATTCGTTTTCAAGAGATATCCATAATTGAGACAGCGATTCATTTTTATGTCTGGGCAGCAAAGTAGTATCACAGCACATTTCGAGCAGACATTCTTTTTAACAGAGATTAACTTTTCTTTTATTTACATCTTCAAGGAAAGGATTGTTCATCCAAAGGTTTCCAGTTCTGGAATCTTCATGTTCAGGAAAAAATAGTCAATGTTGTTAGTTAACTCTTTCAAATGCTGACTTAAGATGTCTAACAACTCTTTAGCATTTAATATCAGAACTTATCAACAATTGTTTAAAGTCGAAAACACTTCTGTATATTCTTTCTGTGCAAAGCTATCTCAAGGTGCCAGCTTCTTTTTGAATATGTATGTCGTGTTTCTCAGTGCAAAAATATTTGTGCAAAACCGCTGCAGAGATCAACTAAGCTTGTTCAAAATGTAAAATACATCCCCCAGGCCCAATTACGCGAGCTTACTTATCCACATTTCATTCAAAGGAAATTCTGCTAATGGAAAGTTGGTTTTCCTTGAAAACTGTTTTGTTTCTAACTTCACCTCAACAAAACGCGAAAAAACTCGTCCTCTTGAAAAACATCCTAGTTCCACATAGGAAGATAGTCAGACTACAAGACCATACCTTCACATATTGTTTTGAATAGTCTGGGGTTCAAGACTCGACTTCTGACTTCATTAACAGTTTTCACCACGTTATCTAGCATGTGTTTCAAATAAGCAGGCGGTTTCGTTGCAGCTAAATGCTCGCGATAGGTGATGCAAAGAGTAAGCTACATTTTGTGGGCGCTACTTTTTTATTTTAGGAACTACGCCAAGGCTATAGGCAGTCATGCTTGAAGCTCCATCTATATGCACACTTTGACACAGTTTCCCCAGTCTATATTTTTCTCATTAAAGAAATCTAAAATTCGGTGTATTAGTTAAAAAATCTAAAAATCCGGAGGCAGGTCCTAGTAAGTTATTACAATATAGAAGTTCTTCCCTGAAATTCTCTTTTCCCATGTAATGAACGGAAAAACAAGAATGGCACAATTACTCACGCCAGTTGACTTCGCCGAGTAGACTTGCAAAATACCTCGACTTCTTTTACTCTTAAACCTGTTCCTGGAAATCTAACGAATCTTCAATACTTTGCTGAACTTTAGCTGTCAACTACGATGCACGGTTTTACTAACGTTTCCCCATGCGTGAATGTTTTTATTTTGTTTTAGAAATTTCAATAGAAAACAGATCCGATACATTAAGAAAATACTATTTAGCAGCTTTCATCGTTTCATTTGCTTTTTTTGACTATTACTATCTCAGAATCGTCTTGGAAAATAATACCAGTGGCTTGCCTTGAAGATTGCTGTGCTTCGAATGAAAATGACGACTACCGAGCATGTTAGGAAGGTTTCATTGCATCTTTTGATAAATTTGGGAGCATAAAAAACATAAGGGTCGCTGCACTTGTTTACAACATGGGCTACAGTAAAGTCAAATCGCAAGTATTTTTTATCATACTGTCTGGCGAATTCTTCTTTTCGTTTTTTACTTCCTCCTGCTTCTGTCAACATATCAGCACATACTCCTTTTACATGTTTGTTGTAGTTTTGAAGTACTGGTACTTGCTTCATGTCCACTTTGAAGGTTGTCCCTTTCTGAAAACTGACATTTGTCTTTGTTACAAAAATGCAAAATTCTCTTTTGCTTTGTTGACTGCTGTTTCAATTTTCTGCAATACATATAATTCACCTGCTACGAGTGCCTTACTATAAAGTTTATGGCAACAAATTCAGATAATCGTTGCTGAAAATTCCCCAGACGTCATCTAAGCTGAACCTCAAAAAACCTGCTTACTACTAATGACTGTCACTGTACTTTCCTAAGTACAAATTAGTTATGAAACTGCACAAAAGTTTTTGTACGAGGGATTTTCCACTCTATTCAGTCACAAACTACATGTCGTTGTCCACAATTTTACCGAATTCAGTATAAACGCGGATCAGTTTCAATTATTTGAAGATAAGTTAAAAAATATAGGTGTTTTGCGGACCGGCCATAAAATCTACGTAGACCCGCCCGGGTCCACGGACTGGCGCTTGAGAGCCACTGCTCTAAAGAATCGTATTATAGCCTAGAATCCAATAAAACTTGGAGCCAGGAAATCGGCTCATTGCATCGTCCGCTGACGTCATCCAAGAAATCTCAAATATACCCCAATCCTGACCTCATTTTCCGAAAGCCCCAAACCCAAACTTAAATTTTTTATTCTAAACTACAACACTTCAGGAATCTTTAGATGGATTGAACAGCTCTGTAGGTCAATCTGATGGCGAGTTATGGCTGGCCAAAGTATGCCTCGAGAGGGGCAAATTATACTTTTCGTGAAACCTTTTATTTTTGTCAAAAACTGGGTTTTTGAGCCATAATTATAACTCCAGATATGCTGGGAAGTCAATCACGAGCTCTAAAGACGCGGATCATACTCTAGTTTCTAAAAAAAATTGAGCCAAAAAAAGCGCGTTGAGTTAGCGCCCAGTGTCACGTAAACTTGGCCATAATGGCGAAAACATGCCTCGATTATGACGTTACCTACAGAAACACCCGAATCCAAAACAAAAAAAA
>JGI24022J15233_10002420_pt1 | contig 17468 bp, 9 predicted proteins | sample Ectturendosymbi2_FD_15233 | JGI IMG/M metagenome (IMG submission 15233) | reverse complement strand
CTTCATCTTTCGTACAGTGTAGCGAAGCCGTTATGAGACTTCATTACCAAATATTACTGAAATCGCCCCCCCCCTAAAAATACTGGCTGGATCCGCCTCTGCCTCCCACACAGATCATGAACACCTTTCGGAATGACCTCCTAAAAAGGCCTTCATTCCATACGTCGGGTGCGAGTTTTTTTCAAAATCAAACGTTAGGAGCCATTCTTGCCTCGATTTTCATGTATATTGCGAACAGTTTCAAAGATTTCGCCCAAATTTTCGACAAATCAAAACTTGAGGCGCTTACACTCCCGCATCACCACTGGTTCTTATTAACCTTTGCAAACCCAGTGAACACCTACGTTATTCTCAAAGCTTGGTTCGAACCACAATTTTTTGTACAGTGATAAGAAAAATAGGTTACTGATTAGCTTGGTTGCTGAAGCAAAACCAACCAAGAGTTCATATTTAACAATACAGTACCTAGTTCGTCAACTTTATTTTTTGTCGACAATCTGAGAGATTGGTGGGTTTGAAAGCAGAGCACCTACACATTGTAGTTGCTGTTGTGGGTCCTTCTGAAGGCGGAGTACTTCTTCATGATCTCCTTCGGAGGATTATATGAGTGGATAATAAGTTTTTAACCAAAACTTAGGAAAATTTTCGCGTAAAACACGTCGAGGGGGGCCCTGAAAAGGGGCGGCCCGAGGCAAATGCCACGTTCGCCTCCCCTTAAACACACCACTGCGCACAAACGTATCAATCGTGATCAGGCGATGTCATTTTAGGTAACAGTGGCAGGTACTGCTCCGTCTAAAAATTACAGGACAGAGCAGAATACGGATTGACAACGACTTCACTAATTTCTAGTCTTTCATATTTCAATTTGGGAGTTGTATATTTGTTTCGCGGGACTAAGCTCATGAAAAACGTGGCGACGGGATTGCACAAACACGTTTTTTTGGAGAGGTGTTTTCACGGTGGCTTTGATTTTATCGCAAGGGTGCTTGTATCCCTAGATGCAAACTCAGATAGGTGTGCCTATCTGAAGGGGCACATGTAAGGCTAGCAATAGAAGGGAAAAATATATTATTTCCAAATCTTCTAAAATATAAAAGTTATTTTAAAAATTCAAGTGGATTTATGTTATTTTACTCAGTCTTTATGGCATAAGAAATTTTAGGGGTAGGTTACATGCTCATCTGTCGAAATGCTGAAGGGATACATGTTCAGATAAGAGTTGGGAAATCAAGCTTTATACGGATCTTCTCCAACGCCGTTTTCGTCTATGGTATGGCCCAAAACTTCACATAACTTTTGCCAAATCCGTACTTGTCGTTCAGCGTTAGACCACAGTTTTACATGATGCGCAAAACTTTACCGAGGCGTTCATTGTGTTCCTGCTCTGACGAACCAAAAGCTAGCCTAGCACGTCACCTACTGCGCAAATATCTCCAGATAAACCAGACAGCATTTGCGGCCTTCTACAGTGAAACAAATCAGGAGCACTACAAATGCCGAAAGGCAAGCGGTTAAAATAGATACACAATTAAGACCGCCTTGCAACAGTTGGATGTTAACGAAAAATTAATTGAAAAAAAAACTTTGCAAGAATGGTATTAGGCATCTTAGTTCAATGAAACTTTGTTGCTGTGACGAACGCTGCTTGTCACGCGCACCCGCTGAAAATTAAAGGCAGAAAATAATAAGAGAAACCACAGATGATCTTCTGGTGCAAGTAATGTATTTTCCGTCGCAAAAGTGATTCAGCTACAATACGTTTTGCCTTTCCCGACAAAGTGACATGTTTTTATGCAAGAAACTACGAAAACATTTTCATAATTGAAGTTGTATTTTGGTGAACTACATGATGGTGGACGTCCATTAATTGTAAGTCAAATTCCAATATTCTAATAACCAATCGAACACAAGGTGTATGCATCATCTTCGGAAAGGAAACAGAAAGATATGTTGTAATGACTCTTGTTTACGTGAGAAACGGTCGATCCTTTGAAAGGATGCATTTAGCTGCCGATCTTCCTCCAAGGGCAGCGAAAGTTTCTGTAGTGGCTTTCATGCAATTTTGTTCATAACTCTCCAACCAATCGCACTAGAAAGACATCACAATATGCGGATGTTCATGGACAGTACTTTTGTTCTTTCGTTCAAAACCATGAATTCCATTGGAATTGAAATTTTTTGGCATATAGTGACGTAACGGGGTAGTCCCAGTGATGTGATGAGGACATGTGAAAAAACCCAAGTGCCAATTTACCCGTGTTTTTAAAAGAAAGTACATGTAAATTTGCATCTTACACGTTGTGATTGATTCTCTAGCACGACTGTTTACAAACTATGTCCGAAATTCGGCTCAAAATCCAGTACAGCGGCTTTTGCAGTGTTTTAATGTACGTGGTGCTCTACGGACCGAAATGGTTTGATATCTACGTGTTGCTCAGACAGGATGCACTCGCACCAGTAAACTCTTCTAGTGACATATTAAAACCAGTGTTTATGCATTTGCACAGAGGTGTGCATTTCCATGTAAACGTTTTATTCACATACTTGAAATGTTTGCTTTTGAAGCAAAGGTAACGTCTTCGTGTTACTCCCACAATGCAACGCTTCTGTGCCGATGAGGGAAGGTAGTAATTGCTGGTGCGATATCTCAGCGTTCACTGTTTTTCGTTATTGCCTGCGTGTATTGAATAACACATATCCCAGGATATGTTACGATCGAGCAGTTTTGTTTTCATTTTTAACTCCTGTGATATGCAACGGAGTCTGAAACAAACACGTAAATAAATATTCGTTTCTAGACTTTCAATTGCCTGCATTTATTTGTGATGTAGGAAGTTACGTTTCTAACTAATAATTTGCAATTACGTTGGTAATGGTAACTAATAATTTTCACGCGTCATCATTGTTTAGTGGCTCTTTTTAGGCTTGTCATTAATTTTTAGCTAAGGCAAGACTTCATTGAAAATATTTATAATCGGACTGCAGTTTTATTCTTAAGATCATAGGAGACTCTTGTTAGAATGGTCACTTCGTTTTGGTACCAACATACATACTCATGCGAAATGGGTTTTGAGGAACAGAGACGGGGTTGGTACAAATATGTATCTAGATTCTGTTGCATAAGGAGCAAGGTCTGTATTGTTTTTCTCCTGAATATTCGTCTATTTAAGTAGGAAAAATAGATAGAAAGAAACAACGGGTTAACAATTGCAGCAACAACTTGTTTGGACTTCATTTGCAAGATGTTTTATGAAACTGGCCTAAATATGGTAAACTCTTATCAGGTCAAAATGGTGATGTAAAAATAAAAGTCAATATTCGTCTGAGGTTTTGAAAAGTGATTTTGTGGAAACGTTCAGCATACTTTTATCTTTGACAATAATTCTCCAGCTCTTGCTTTACTGTGAGTTGTTTTGCTTATTTGTCTGTTGCTGTGAATTAGTTCACTTTGTATGATGAAAGCATGTTGCACGTTACATGCAAAGAAAGCTCATGATGATATACCAACTGTGGAAACATGCAATTGAAAGGCAAAGTTCCATTTTGTTCTACAAAATAAAGGCGCTTAATATATCCAGAAGAATAAATAATATTTACTAAACGTTTCGCAATTTTGTCCCTCAACTTTTAACTATAAACAACGCCCAACGGAAAATGTATGACTGCACATTAGTTCCCAAACCGGTCTTAGAGCTACATAATAACACCCAAGACCCAACGCAGTCAAATAATTACATCGCAGTGCCCCGTACACCAGCTTGAAGGCTACAAATTGGTGCTCGAAATGAATCTTAACTTGTTTCTGAGAAATACATTTGAAGTCAATGTGATATGTGGAGTTAGTGTTCAGTTCAAAAGTTCAGCTCGAAAATAACTCAAGTTGACAAACCATTGTCTTGAAGACTTTCGCGACTGTAATTTCTTCACCAAGGTAAGTAGGGGAGAACGGGGTATGTTGAACCATTTTTTACATTTTTTGCCACTGCTCTTTTGGTGTAGACACTAGAAACCTGAAATTGGGGCGTTTGGTGGTTAAATCCATTTAACACATTTACACGCAGGTTGTTTGACATAGCGTTTTATATTCTTAGCATAAATTGAAAACGAAAAACCTCACCTTTGCAGTTCAACTTACCACATGCAACCTGGCAGCTTTCTGCACCAAGAAACTTTGGATCTGAGTCATAGTCCAAATTGCGTTCCTAACAGGCCCCAAACAGTAGGTGTCACGCATGAGTCTCTGGACCGCTTTATTTAGCTAAAACAGGGCTGGTTCAACTTACCCACCGCTTCAACATGCCCCGTCCTTCCCCACTCAAATATATGTCAGAATAAACTGTGAAGGACGTGGAGCATAACTGTACTTCATGACTCGACCATCTCACTGCATTTTTGTTGCAATAAATGAATCAAAGCAAACATGTTAGATACAAAAGCAAGCTTTGCACAAAAAACGACTTGGCAAAAAGTACAGCACTTGAAATACCTGCAAAAGCTTCAGTGCAAGGAATTGCGCAATGCATATTAGCGACTTTATATGTAAAAAGCAGCATAAGTGTCACATGCTATGGTAGGCTACTTATTTTCCATTACAACAAAGCTCAACATTCAACAGAAACATTGACTAATTGACGAAAAAATATAACATATACGCGTTTGTACACGACCGTCATGGAGCATTTGCAAAATGAAGAAATGAATAATCTGGTTCAAAAATGGTTTCAAAACAAATAAAACAAAGCTTTCATGAACGATGGGAGCTTCAAACGATGACCATTCTAGCAGGAGCGTAACGAGGGGGGCAAGGGGGAACAATTCCCCGGGCGCCGATAAGTCCCAACAATGTCACAAGTCCTTTCTTCAATACAGTGCATTTTCTTCCTAAAGACCTCGGGTTCGAACAAATGGGCACCAAACTTGTTTCTTGCCCCGGGTGCCATCTAACCTCGTTACGCCTCCGTGCATTCCAGTATTGTGGCTTTCGAATCTTGCTTTGTAGTTGAAATTTCAAGCAGCTAATCGGTCTCGTTTCGGTTCAGTTATAAGTAGGGCAACCAAAAGTTCATAAAGTAAAAATTTTTCTGCCGTTTTGAAAGTTCATGAAACGTCCACAAAGCAATTTTTCACGCTCATACCATGAGGGAATCCCAAGTTATTAGGTCAAAAAAAGTCAAATTTATCATTAGGTCAAAATTTTCTTGCAGTACAGTTTTTTTCTCTTCATCAATACTTTGTTGAAACTACAACAATAGATATTGATGTGCTTTTGCAAGTCTATTTGCAATTCTGTAATAATAGTGGGTTTGTTGCGACTACTGGCGTAATAATGTTGTTTTGCCTGCTACTGGACGATTGAATATTATGTAGGTAGGCGGGCATGGTAAGGTAAGAAACATGGTCTTGCAGTACTAGGTTTGGTAAACGCTCAATCTATTATGCCCAAACGTTTCAACTTTATGATGTTCTCAGGTTTGACTCTACTGTAGTTATTCATGTACTTATCAATATATCATCCCTAAAATCAAACAACCAAATATTTCATACACTCTATGCTTCGAAACTTTTTAATATGTTTCTGGGTTAACCCCAACACCTAAGGCTGAATTATTTTGCAGTTGCAAACGCAGAAAATTTATAGGTCAAGATAAAGTCAAAATTTGTAAATTACGAAGTCAAAATTTTAAGTTTTTAGGTCAAAAAGTTGGTTGCCCTAGTTTTAAGAAAATAAACGTCAAGATCTAAACCATTGGGCTTTGCCATGAAATTTTTTTCATGGGTAATGATCGGCAAAAAGACTTTTTTGAAAGTGGGTGGAAGAAAAACTCTCAGCATGGTCTCAATTCTGTTCTCATGGAACATCACAATCAACACTTAGGTCGAAACTCAAAAATGGACGTAATTGTTCTTAACATCAGTGACGACACTTTAATGTGAGAGTTAATAAAATGTTATGAGTGTATACACTGCATTTAATTTTTTAGTTTGATTAGTTTGTTGGCGTCAGCAAAGTACTTCATATAATACTTTGAGACTGTTTCAGCTGATCGACCCCAAATATTGCTGTGTTGTCAAATTTTGCCAGAATTAGAGGTGAACGTAGAGCGTGTTGGAGATTTCGGTGACTCTGATGTAAAGCGACTTGAAAAATCTTGCATGCGTGCCCACCAAATACGCTTGACATCACTTTGACGAAAGCAAACCAGAATGAAAATGCAGATTCCCTGAAAAATAGTAAAATCAATTTTGTTTAAATAAATCATATTTACAAAAGAGTTAAACATGAAAAACAACCTGAATAACAACTTGGTCAGATTAGCACAAGAACGCACCTGGAGGCTTGATGCTATAGTGAAGATCCAGCTCATAATAAGTAGAAATTGGGGATTGGACGACAACATCATGAAATAACCGAAGATCCAAACCAGACCCAAGGTCACAGCTAAAGTGACGGCGGTTGACAATTGCTGAAGAATAGATTGATCCTTTGAGTTGGATGAAATCTGAAAATTTAAGGAAGATTGCATGCTGCTGTGCGTTAGATGTCAAGAAATGTCATCAGGTACTACGAACCCTATATCAGCTATCTCTGTGTGTGTGCATGCGAACAAGAGTTAACTATTACTTAAGAAAGTAACTAAACATGAAACACAGTGGACTGCCCATTGCACATGCAAAACAATGTAGGTATTTATGCAACCGAAAATTACCTGAAACTATTTTTGTGAGATTTTTCATGAAACTCTTATGGGAATAATCACTTTCGATCCGATTGTTATAACGATGCGTTGTATATTACAAAATGCCCGGACTTACCGTTACTCAATGAAGAAATGTTGATCAATGTTAAAAACACGACGATGCTGTCAGGAAGAGCTTATTGATGGTAAAATACTATTTGGGCTTGGTCTCACATTTTACAGATAAAATAGTTAGATGAAATAATTCAAATNAAAAACATACAACCAACATAAAATTCTTATGAAATTTGCACCATTTTGTGATATTATTGCCTCTGTCAATAAAATATGCCGCAAGCCTGAAACATTCAATTAGGCCTAACATACAAAAACATCTAGCTTTTCAGCTGAAATTACTTTCATTTAAAATTGAAAACAGGTTTTTGCTAGAAATTTTCGAAAATACCTGTTGTTTTTTGCAGGTCAGCGTTGTGATCACACGGCCAAAGATAAGTATATTAAACAACAGCAAAAGTCCAACAGGTAGTAGAAGCGAGAAATACAAGGAATAGCTCTTGATCCAGCAAAAGTTGTCAGCAAGCAAAGTATCAGCAAAATTTGGTTCTTTACCTATAATATAAAAATATTTAGGAGTATATGTTTACCAAAATCGCATAAACTTTGTAGGTGAAGCTTGTTCACTGACACGGCTGGCACGTCCCGCGCATGCGACGCGTTTTCAAAAACGTCAAAATTGTGCCTGCGACTAGGTGATGAAAAAAAGTTTTTATTTATTTTTAAAATTTTGTTACTTCATAGCTAGCAGGATGGTGTAATATATGCGTGGAAACCTTTTCTGTGATTTTTCCTTTTTCCTGCTTGCGAAATGGGAGAAACTGACGTTCAAAGACGCAGAGCAACAAAAGCACACCATTTTTTGTTGTTTGCATTCCTTGGACCCCAAACAGATGAAAACGTTTTGGTTTTATTTTTGCAAGTTTAACGGTATGACAGACATTTTTCCGTAGATAAAATTTTCTCAACGTGCACAATTTTCGCTGCACAGCATTAAAAAAAAGCGCTTTTACAGTGATGCCACAGTCGCAAAAACAGGCCAGCCCTGAACGGTTGGCAACGCGCTGAACCACCCGGTGTCAAGCGAAGTTTCTGACTTCACGGCATGTGCGCATGCACAGAACAAAATTCTTCATACAAAATATGCTGAGAAAACTGATGATTATAAGCCTTAGTGTTTGGTGTTTAGGTAAGTGTGTCAGGTTAGGGTTTGTGCTATAGTTAGAAAAAGAAAAATAATTGAGGTCTAAGACTGAGTCCATATTTTTCAGTGGTTATGGTCACTCCCGTACTGTAGCTTTTTGTGGGTATTTGACATCTATCCAAAAAAGTTACAATTTACACAAAACACATCAAAAAGATAATCGCCAAACTTTATTCCTTTACTAAGAGAAGCAAAATAACTGACAAACAAAAATAGGTCCGAAATTTCTCTTGGCACCGGAGTCGAAGATTTGATGATTGTTGGTGCAAGGTTTATTTATGATTATTTAAAGTTTAGTTTATTAATTTTAATGTTTGGATTATTTGGTTTATTAATTTCAAGGTTTATTTATGCTTATATGATTATTTGGTAATTTGTCACGCTTTAGTTTTCATAAACCATCATTCTCGTAACTAAGTTGAAACACTGAATACCAAATGTAGAAATTTAGACGCCTCTGCCTAACTAAACCATCATTCTCTTAACGAACTTGGAAATCACGTCTAATGTTTTATACTTTCCTGATGTATTTGACTGAATAATTCTAATCTTGGATATTTCTCATCGAAATTTTCAGGCCATAGATTTGCTTGGAGTTTTAGGGAGCGGGCTAGCCAAATTGCAGTGGTTAAGAATAATTCCAAATGCAACAACAACTGCTAGCATGAAAACATCAACAGTTAGTGTCTTCTTCGCGCGACCTTAAAGTGTATTTATCACTTCATATTTTGCACTGGCTTATATTTTCGGCTGTGGATGAAGTATTTTTTCTTGAAGTTTTATTTCAGAGACGCTCGAAACTCAATTAAATCCCATGAAACTTATTCTTTAGTGATTTTGTTCGCTTTCCATGTGAAATTTTAACAGCAAATCCTTAGAAACAAAATACTTTCAAAACGATACTAGATAAATTGAAGCTAAAAATATTTCAGGTCATTTCGATACTTGTAGAGTTTGAAAAGTCGTAACTGTCTAAAAACTCACCTTGACCATTACTACCTGGACGATTGGATGGCTGTGCAAATATCTTGACAAAAACCAAGTTGGTGCTGACAATCAGACAAGGGATTCCGTAAGAGAAACATGCTGCCTTTACCATGTATCTTTTCCACGAAAGGTTCATCACCTGCAGAAAATCGCATAGGAAAAATGTAATAATAACGACAATGGTTTCATTTACAGTACAGTTGTGCTTGTTCCGCGGAAGCAAATGGTTTGTTGTTTTGTCCATAGCGGTATTTTAACATAATTGCATTGGATTTGCGGCCGTCTAAAACACCTCTTTTTGTTAATCAGCATTATTCTAGATACTATTTTTATTGATTTAAGTGTAATGTGAATGGAATTTAAATTCTTGCAATTGCAAAACTGTCGTGCTTTGCGGACATTCTCTCTCATTCGGGTTGCCATAGGAAAAGCACTTTTTTGCTTTTCTGTAACGAGGCTGGTTGGTCAAATCAGACGTTAAATGTGCGAAACAAGAACATCAGTTCTAAAGGTGGAAATCAGCGTGGATATGCACAAAAACGTCGACACTTCCCAGAAAAACTTGTGGATGATCGATGTTTCACGTGTATGTCTCTAAGTACATTGCAATGCATGGCAGAGGCGCATCTGGAAGATCGCCGGAAAATAAACCGTAACTACGTCTACAAGCCTTAATTCGTAACAACTGTCCTGTATTAGAAAGCAAACTTTTACTGTTTTACATTGCTTTTTCTGCCACTCAGTTACAACCGTCCGGATACGTTACTGTTGCACAACTGAGCATTTCAACAATCCGTAATCTTACGAGCTGATGAATGTGATGCTTTCAGCTACGGCAAACAACAGCTACCAACCATCAGAAGCATCAGAATCAGTAATTATCTATCTCACGTCTGGATTGAAGCGGTATTGTTGTTTTTGATGTCTAAATTAGTAAAATACCGCCTTAATTTAAAAGAAGCTAATTCCTACATTTTGTATTCAAAATTTATCAAAAGTTTCAAACACCTTGTTTGCACAATTTTAGAAGGTATGTTTTCCCCAACCTTTTCCAATTACTCGAAGAAGTATAGAAAGTCACAATCAACGAACCAGGGAAACATGAGAATTAACACGTTTGTTTTTCATTATCTTTTACAGATGAGCTTACAGTAGCTGGATCACAGCAACTGCACAGATTAGTTAAAAAACGATCAAGTTGTAGTTGTCTTTACTTCTTCCGATATTTCTTCCTGTGTCTGACTGACCCGTCGCTATGGGGCGGGGCTGTGGTTGGCTCATCCCCCCAAACAAAGCTCCAAGCCCCAAATTGAAATATGAAACACTGTAAATCAGTTGCGTTTATCAAATTTTCAGAATGTCAAGCCCCCTGCACAAGCGCAAAGCCTCCCATTGAATACTTTCTAGCGACGATTCTGGTATGTGGGCCAACAAAATTCGTCCGTATTGGGAATCAATGCAGAACTTCTTTGCTGTTGCAGTTGTTTGTACTCCAACTACGGGAGACATATTTGGTATAGCCAGGTTTTTACGTGTAAACCATGGTTTCGTGTTAATCGATCAGTAATGTCGCTTCAAATAAAATCCGCTTTTCATAGAAACTATGCTCTATGCATTAAAGTTTATTGCTAAAATACAACTATTTCAATTACTGTAACAAGAAGAATATAGTTTAGAAGAAAATTATTTATATATGAAAGAATATATTTGAATTATATTCAGAAGAAATTCTGTAACACAAACGGCTGCGGAAACGTAAAGTTTATTCTATTTTCTATTTCCATAATCACTCATGGAAGGAGAGGCTTTGACGTTTTTGTATCTTCGACTGCATCTGTCTGATGTGAACGAAATTCTACACGCTCATTTCAAGACAAGACGACTAACATCCACCCATTGAACTGCAGACTCCTTTATTGGTACAAAACCACTTCTTCGGCGATAGATCTAGTTTGAAAAATACTATTTAAAAAGACCATTGAAAAAGACTATTGGGACGATGCAAAATCTGACAAGAAGTGCAAGCTTCTCACCACAATAAGTGACTTGAGCAAGAGATGAGCATACGTTGCCATCCAACACCAGCTGCTGAGGAGGAAGTAGTGCAGCAGAGTTGCAGACACAACGCACCCTGCAGTTTCATTTCTTTTATCAATTCCAATCAAGAATATCAGGTAAACAAGTATAATGTTTAAATAAATGTTCACCATCACTTTCGATGGGCGGCGTTGTCGTAAGACTCTGTAAAAAGTTGCAAAAGTTTTGCAAACATTTTTATGGCACCTTTTGAATGCGATACACCATTGGGTCTACGCTCGTTTTTAGTTTTCCCAAAGCAGGACACATTAACTCTTACGGTCTGAATAACTGAAAGAACAGATTTTTAGTTTTTTTTTATGTCGCCACACACGAGAGAGCGTTTGCAGCTCCTGCAAATGCAATATTTTGTGTTTCTTTGGTCATTATAAGGTGGTGACTCTCTCTATCGTCTGGCAAATGGAAGTTTTCCCGCATCCACACATCGCCGGCCGGTAGCAATAGACAGAAACGAAGTAGGGCAGTTGCTTCATAAAAAAAAAAAAAATTTAAGAACTTGCAAAAATTTACAGCAAATGTTTAATATTGGGATCAAATGCGTATAGTTATAGACAAGGCCTATAAAGAAACAATGAGGGGGCGATAGCTCAGTGGCAGCGTGCCCGCCTCTCACTTGAACGGTTGGCGCTCGATTCGCCGTCACAAACTAAATTTGCCTTAGCGCCCCTTGGACTTTCGCATCAACCGCCCAGGCAAGAAGCACATTTTAGGGTCAGCCTACCGCCGATCGTCGTCGTCAAAAATTAAATTAATTAAGCAATGATGGCAAAATTTTGTTAAATTCATTTATATAATAAAGAAAAGCAAATGTAAAAATCGTTGCCTTCCTATCGTCGAATAGATTTCGTATCTTTAAACTCTTCTGTAAAAGCCCATGCTGAGCAGATTTTGTAAATGTAGGCCTGTTAGTTTACTTTATTGGGGTCAGCATATAAAGTGGTTTCCAAGAAAACAAGCAAATCGTGAAACGAAATTACAATTTCGAAATAACAGTGATCCTCTTCATTGTTAAGTATTTACATTTTTAACTTCAAAAAGGCATTCCAAGAGTACGTTATGATGATGCGATTTGTTCATTTGGCCATTTTTTTCAAATGACCTCTGATTATAACAGCACATGTAGAAACATAAGAAGCAACTCATAATTTTATGCTTCATGTCTGGGTATCTTCAGGGCACAAAAATGGAATTCAGTTGGACGGAAAATTCATTGTGTGTTACAGTATTCTCGAACAGAGTAGAACAAGACAATACACCGTGCATTTGTAAGTGAAATCCATAAAAAAGCAATAGCTGCAACATAGATTTCAAAATGGCACAAAAAAGTCAAGAGATCGAGGTTGTTTGTATAGAGCCATAACCAACGCCTGGACGAACACCAATATTGTAAGAGATTGCGGAGAAAGTTCGGGAAGTCCTTGTGCGAATGCACAGATAATTCGCCAGTAGGGCAAGCCTGGAAACCGAGGTGTGTGTGCAAGTCACAAAACCCACATACTGTACGTTAAAAATTTATAAAAAAATTTTTATGAAAATATGTTGTTCCATTTAACTTTAAATCAATCTCATTTTGTATTTGCATATTTTGCGAACCGTACAAATAACGTCTATCATAGCTCTGGCCAAGGATTGCATTCAACGATGGTATTTTTGATGTTTTTTGGACTACTGAAAACGATTTTTATGATCATTCATTTTGACACCCTACATTGCTAAAGATTAGTTTACTGTCAAAAAACTGCACAAAAACTTTTGATTACTTTTGCATACGGGAATATATAACAGTTTTGACTTTTCCTAATTTTTGAAAACGTCATCTTGCAAAAAACAAACTTAAGAAATAATCAGGTTTTGTACGAACCTTGGTACCAACAGAAGTACCACCGTAATGCATAAGGCTATGACGGAGATCGCGATTCCAACAATTGTGAAAATTTTCAATGATATGTGAGGAGCAATGCTGTACACGTTCTGGAATAACAGAAGATTATAGAATAGAGATTGTGAAGATCATTTTATTACAAAACACGATCCAGGGTACATTGGATAAGTTGTTTAACTTATTTCACATGTGAAGCAAATAAGGTCGATTGGTCATGATGGCAAGGGGAGTTTGTTGTAAAGCAGTGGTTTTCAGCCTTTTTTGTACCGTGACCCATTTTAGAATCTCACTATAAACCAACGGTCCCCATTTAAAACTCGAACAAAGCAAATATAATGCAACAGTGTACATAAAATATTTTCTTGCGACTATGGGCGTCTGCAGAAAATTTTCACGTTGCTGACGTGGCAGTGCAAATGGACGATAACAAAAGGCTTCACTCTTACACCACAGAGAAAATGCCCCATGAAAGTACGCGCTCCACTGGCAGCTATTTTGAAATCTCTTTTTAGTAGAGCTGTTCACGAATTTGCTACAAAGGGGTGATTTTTTTGTCACACGTTACAACTTTTGCTGAATTGGCTCATAAATGTCGTTATCAGTGTGAACCCCCCACAACTGAGTCTGAAATGGACTTGAACTATCAGTAACTACGCTTGCGCTTCTCCCATTCATTAGTCTGTGCTGGTTAAACAAAACTCACTTCTGAAATGAAGAAACCGGTGAAACAAGGGTTTGGACTGTTTGTTTAAATTTCGATGTTTCCCTACGCATACAAATTAAAAAACAAATTTCGGTTATAGGAAGACAGCATTGGGACTATACTTCTTGTGGGATTTTTGATCCAGATGCAGTTCAAGATTGCACAAAATTTCCTAGTTTAATAACAAATGTACTGCTACAATTAGTGGGAGATATCATCAAGGGAGTATGTTAGCGCGTTATGAAAAACATCTTGAGTAACAAAAAGGTCGTCCAAATGTTATTGTTTGCGCTGCAGAAGAAAATCTGGAAGAGGAACCAATATCAGTATTCGATTATTGTTTCAATTCAAATAAGCACACTCATAAGTTTTTGTTTATAACCCAACCTTTCTGGGTTTTTATTGTACGAATGTGTTTTTTTTGGTGTGCAATCTAGGTTCATTTGAAATAAATGAATGGTAGCCCATAAAGCGTGGTACTGTTTGGTTAAATTCTTTTAAATCATTAAAAAACGATAAATGCCGAAGTTGTCAGTTTCCTTAACCTATATACTAAACACAGTCATCAATATGCTCTAAATATGAACAACCAATAACGGAGTGTTTTGATATTCAAGCGCAATGCCCCCAAAAGAGAGAGGCTCCGGGCAGCGGTTTGCCGAATGGTTAATCCGGCCCTGGCCGCATGCGGCCCGCGAAAGCTTTCCTTGCGGCCCGCCAGAGCTTTCTCAATTGTAGAATATGTTGCAAAAGCTCGAATAAGTAATTGTCGTTCCAGAATTTCTTTCATACTACAACGTAATCTCTACATCGAAATTAAGTAGACTTTTGTGGCCCGCGGAAATTGTGTTGATAATTTGACCCTTCGAGCTTCCTGAGTTGTGCAGGCCTGGCCTACAGAATTTCACTGCACAGTCACACAGCGGTTTGATGTCGTTATTACTGCAATATGGATTGCAAAACTAAGTTAAAACCAACAGGCTGCACCATTTCAAAACAGCAGGCGTGATTTAAGTTCACTCTTGAATGATCCAATCAACGCAGGCGTTATAGCGACTGCCAAACCTACGGCGGCTGCTTCGCGAACACACTTTTTACAACGGAGCTCCCTTACGAACCAAGCAACTACTAGCATGCTGTGCTCACTTTCCCGAGAGCTCATTGGCTCACTCAAGAACTTGGTGATTCAGCAGTAAAATGTGGCCCGTCACAGCATTTTCAGTGGCCCGCAGAAGCATTCAGGAAAATCTTTAAATATAAAATTTTCTCCAACTTCTCATAGTAAATATTAGTGCTGAGGCTATAAACCGAGACTTGCTTCTTCTCTGATAAGGAGGTACGGCCCTCCGCTAAACGCGGCCTTCTCAAAGTGGCCCCCAAGCGAAAATAATTGCCCACCCCTGAGTCCTCAAGTGTCATGTAAAATGCCCTACTGTCTCGCTGCATCACCTGCCAAAGAAGTCTGAGGTCAACAGTCACATGCAGAAAAACGCATTAACTAGCGTAACTTGAAGTGAATCTTTGAAGATTTCGAAGAACAACAATAGAACAATGGGCTCGCAAGTTTCGCAACGTGAGTCAGCAGATAAAGGAGTGTCTCAGCAGACATCTGTGAGTCAGCAGACAACGTGAGTCCGCAGATAAAGGGGTGGATATGAGTGAACTGCAAGCTCATCACTGCATCACACGAGAACAGTAAAGTTGGCTCTTGTGCAGTGTGACTGCCATACCGGTAAACAAAGTGCTATGGCAAAAATTAGATCAATTAATCGGCATCAAGATGCTGACTACAGATCTTCTAAAAATTTTTTGTTCTTAGTGTCAATTTTAAGGGAGGGCAAATGCCCGTTTTGATCCCTCCTGCGGACGCCCATGCCTGCGGCCCCTTCAAAAGTGGTTCACGGCCCCTTTACGTTCGCGACCCAAGGTTGAAAATCACTGTTGTAAAGTCACGATTGCAACATCATCGCAAGTCCTAAACGCAACAAAGATAATTTTTCTATACAAGCAGGGGCGTAATGAGGGGGGCGCAAGGGGGACGAAATTTCCCGGGCGCCAAATTACTGTGGGGGCGCCGAAAAGTCCCAACAATGTCACATGTACTTTATTCAATACAGTAAATTTGCTTCCAAAAGACCTCAGGTTCGAACATGGGGGCGCCAAACTTGCTTCTTGCCCCGGGCGCCATCTCACATCGTTACGCCGCTGCATACAAGGCAGGAAAACAGCTACTTAAAAAAGTTCCACTTAACTCTATTGAGACAGAAAGGTTGTTCATTCTGTTGGCGATATATTTCCTATTCACATTTTTGAAAGAATTCAGCGGCGAGTGACAACAGTTTACAAGTGCGAAATATGAGTATCGAAGAAAATGATGGGATATTGCAACATTTTTGCACTGAACATATACCACCTTAGGTGTATAGTTGCGCGAAAGGTCGACTTTCCGATTACTTCAAGAATTCAGTTAGTGATACCAAGCCTTGCTTGCTTCTAATGCTGGCATCATTTTCATTGAGCGCCAACAGACCGTGCTAGATTTGCTTTACCGACTGTTTGCGAAAAATCTAAGACAAACTTAAAAGGAAAATTATTGCAGTGAATTTCAACGGTCAGTCTACTGAATGGAACGATTTCTTTATAAGTTTCATAAAAACTACAGTATGTCTGGCGTATTTGCAGTAACAGATCCCGTTATATTTGTATATTCTTTTGTTGAATTTGGGACATATGACATATATCTTATTTTTAACACAAGTAAATTCAAACTACGCAATTAGAAACACTCACAACGAGAACAGCGAAGTTTGTGAAATGATTGCACAAACATTGGGGTGGAACGGAAGCAACGAGGGTACATCCATCGGTAGACCATGAGTTCGTGCTAAAGTTCCAAAAGACGCACGTCTGATTAACGTAGACAGCCTGTAAACATACCATAGGTTTAATACAAAGATTACTCTGCGAACAATTCTAGTGTGAAGTTGGAAATATTGTTAATAACAATGGCAAACGAGCACTTATACAGGTACATGTGCATTCTTCTGACTTCTATCTAAGAGGGGCACACGACTATTCGGTCTGAGCCGTTTCGGTCTGAGCCGTTTTGGTCTGAGCCGTTTCGGTCACGGGACATTTCGGTCACGACATTTTTGTATATAAGCAACTGATGAAATTTGTGAAAAATGTTAATGTAAATGAATATCTAGGCAGGATAATCATTTATTCGTATAATACAAGACAAATCAAAAGCTCGACAATTGGCTTTACCAAAAGCACGTTCAAACTCAGGTGCTAAAATGATAAAGTACAGTGCAATAGAAATATCGTCAAAAATTCCTTCAGAAATTAAAAATATAATGTGTTTGGCACTTTTTACCGCAAAGTATAAGAAATATGTATTACTCGGCTACTAGAAGCGTAGTTTGTGTTCTTATTGGTGCACATAAATCAGGTGCATTGATTTAATCATTTTAACGCTGCTACAATGGAAACTCTCACATTATGTAGTATCTCCGTTATATTTTATATCGTTTGGTTTTCGTTGCGTTCACCAAAAATATTTGCATCAAACCTTCGTATGACGTAGAGGGATGCCTCTAGTGTACAGGTGCAAAGCAAAAACAAACTCGTATGCCTTCTGCGCTTCAAACGATTTTCCGTTCTCACGCATGTATTGGCAGCGAATTCTTTTCCACAATTCAAAATTGGCCGCCTAGTTCTCAACCTATTTCAAACTCGTGACACCATTAGTGTTGTACCAGTTTATAACTTTGACGCAATTCCTCTTTAGCATTCACGAATATTTCTTAATATGTGAAAACAGTAAATGTTTAANNT
>JGI24022J15233_10002410_pt1 | contig 17486 bp, 16 predicted proteins | sample Ectturendosymbi2_FD_15233 | JGI IMG/M metagenome (IMG submission 15233) | reverse complement strand
GGGGTAGTGGTATTACTTACACTAAACAAACGATTGAAGAAATACTGTTTTCGTGGCAGCCTGATTCCTCTCTAAGGCAATGTTCTTCCACCTTTCTGCTACAGTGAAACCTTCCGCAAATGTTTGCGGCGCTCACGGAACCCTATGCAATGATCCAAGTGTCGATATTGCTACAACCGCATAGAACTGTGGTTGCGAATTTCGTCCCAGGTAACTTAGGTCCGGAACCCCTGGCAGCCACTCGAGGAACCCTGATTGAAAAAATTTGCTCTTTAAGGCTTAAAAAGCAAATCTGGAGAATCATGTACATTACATTTAACGCATTTTATTAGTTCGCAAGTGATTTCAAACAGAAATACAACGAAGTACACAAAGGATAAGCTATAAAGTCTCATTCAGTCTAAGTTTGGCCAGCGCATGGCAGTATCAAGTTCTTTGCCTGGTCAGGTCGCTAGCTGAACTCTGAGTTGTTTGATATGATTCAAACTCTGATTGTCGATTCCAAATCCATAAAAAGCCTCGACTGAGGGCAAAAAAAACATTTGAGAAAAAGATTTCCGTCGCCCGTAAACAACTCGTACATTTAAAAATCACGCTGTGTAGTAACAGGACTGCTAACGAACATGAAGCAGTGGCCGTAACACTGCCCTGGCATTCGACACAACTTGCCTCGAACAGAAAAACGGCAGAACTTAAACCGGTACAGCGAGTCACTTGCGGTTTAACGAAAACGTATGCAGAAGACATTGAATGTTATAAAGCTACAATTCTGGTTGCAATTCAAGCAATTTTCACAAAAAATTTGAAAAACGAGTTACAAGCACCTGGCTACGATTTTGGTCCATACGAAGCTGCTGAACTTGGAAAAAATACACGTTTTGCGCAGGGCAGTAAATACTTTTGCAGAGGATTTACTTCACGGCACAACTACAAGTTGTGACTTCTTTCCGTGAAGCGATCAAGACGTTCACATAAAACTTTGCTTTTGCGCTGCTCGGCTTGAAGCTCCACCGTGCGTTCATCACGCTGCGCGGTGACTTCCGCCAGCTGGCGTCGCAGCATCAATTCCACTTCCCTCTTTGTCGCTGATTGGGCGGAAGATCCTTTTTCAAGGTCTTCTATCTTAGTAAGCAGTGTTTCGCTGCAAATAAACGAGCAGCAAAGTTTGAGCTGTTTGTCGAAAAGAGAGCAGATGAGAAACATATCTTTCATAACACAAGCTCCACTGTTGTGACCAACTGCGTTTTTTTGATGAAAAACCATGGATACTATCCTGGTCATTACCTTGGACGTGCACTGACAAACTGCTTTTTTATCAAGATAAATGCCGCTACTATCACAATTAAAATGGCATTGCGTGTATTCTAAACAAGATTTATTTCGGACACTTGCCACCGCAGGCCCCATGCACTTCTCTTCAAAGCAAGGAGTGTAAGTTAAAATAGCTCAGTTGCAAGGTTTTCCATCAGCAGGTTTTTCGACAGAGTGATTCATAGAACCACAGATTTGAGGCAAAAAGCACTTGTTCTCGTGACTGGAAACGAGGTAAAAAACGAGAAATCACAAATCAAATCAATGAACGCGGGTGAACAGGTCTGCAACCACAAATTTGACGAACGTTTCTTGCCTTTATCTCCGAATCTTGTTAAAAAATGTATTCAAACATTAATGGTGACAACGGGAAATGATAAACGTAAAAGAAAAACGGGAAAGTGACGAGCGATAAACCGAAAACTCGTGATTTGAACTCAAATGTGTAAACTGACATACTCAAATGGGTAGTCGTAGCAAAGTTCACAATACCGATGGCAAAGAAGCAAAAGATGACAACGGGTATTTTGAAGCTAAACGAAAACAACGAACTATTAACATTCGAAGAAAATACAAGGCGAAAGGTTCGAAAGTGCTCAAAGTTTCGATAAAGCCACTTACTTAACGATTTTCCGCTCGCGAAGTTTTTCTTCATAATCCTTGGCAGCGTTGCGACAAGCTCGAATTACTTCTTTTGTGAGCGTTTCCAATTTAGTGGCTAAATAATAGAGGGGTTCTCGGAGCTCTCTGCACGACACAACGCAAACATGAATCGCAATAGTGCAACACTTTACATTACCGGGTTCTTTCTCGAAAACTGAAACACAAATACTATAGTTTTTCTTATGCTTCACCTTCACCAGTTGAATCGAAGCAGCCACAGTTACGTCTTGCTATCTGCAGAGGTAAAGCTAAAAATGTTGGCCTCGAGAAATTCTATAAAAACATCATGTCTATGAGTTTTTAGATTATAAAGCGCCACAAGCAGATGCAGCACGATTGCATACGTCGACACAACAGCCGTTTCCCTTAACTAATTTTCCAATGTCTCATTAACAAATTTTGTACACATACGGAAAGGTGCAGTTTTCGATGAAGAGCTTTGTATCTATACAAAGCGATGTCTATATAAAAAGAGTTCTATCGGTCTGGGATGAAAAAAGTCCGAACATGATTTTCACTTGTTTTAATTTCAATTTTGATTACCTTATTGAAAAATGTAAAGGCATGCTGTGATTTAATCGGTGAAAAATTCTAATTCAAGAATTGTTTATTTTAAAGAAACCAAGTCTCACTAAGAACCACAACGTTTCGAAAAATAACTTTTGTTGGTTTCCAAAATCTTTTTTTGCTTTCAAGGCTAATGTTGTCAACCACTTATGGCAACGGCGGTATTTCCGCGAAGATCTTGACATCAGGGGCATAACGAGGGGGGTAAAATTCCCCGGGCGCCGAAAAGTCCCAACAATATCACAAGAACTTTCTTCAATACAGTAAATTTGCTTCCGAAAGAGCTCAGCTTCGAACATGGGAGAGCTTAACTTGCATCTTGCCCTGGGCGCCATCTAACCTCGTTACGCACCTGCATGCAGCGAAATAGAACCTGACGTCACTGGTACCACCAAAGGTCTTCACAGCAAATTGCAACGTGCTGTGAAACTGGTCGAAAATTTGTTAAACCATTTTATAATCTATCATCGCACGACCAGCGAACGTTGCAGCCAATGCGGCAAAGGTCTCATGGACTGATGATGAATTTCAAATGAGTAAAATGTTCTGCCTAAAAACAACAGGCCAGCAGTTGACTTAAAAACGAATCCAGCAACTATGAAGGTAAAGAAAGCTTTATCAACGACTTTTGGACAGGATACTGGAGCTCTGCAATGGGTTTTAATATTTCGCGTAAAAAGCAGTCACATAAAACCGTTTGTTTAAAAATTAACTCAAAATTTGCGCATTTTCACCCCGAGCTGGTGGAAGAGTATGAAGTCTATAAACTTCATCGGCAATGACTGTGTTTGTCAACATTCGTTGTGATAAAGCAAGCTGCAACCGATGTCGTAATAATGAGGCCCGATGACATTTTCAACTTAGCTCTAAGAAATAATGTCATATTTACAACAGAAACTGTAACTCAGGGACGACAAAAAATAGTAATTTGTCCGAACCAATTCTCTGTCAGCTGCTACTCCTTTTTGACTAAACAAACAAACAAGGAAGGACGTCTAAAGTACTGCAACAGGGTTCAGTTTCCCGAAGTTCAATGAAACTGTGGGGCAATTATGCTGTAATAGGTGCACAACAACAGACACAAACAAAAAACAACAATTCTCGGTACTTCGCTACATCTGGATTCGCGGGACCTTCATCGTGATTCGATTCAGCGAGGAGAGCTGAGACCACCAAAGATTTTGAGGGGGTCTTCAGAGCAATTTCGACCAAGTTCGGACCAGTCGCTTCATCTTGGCCTGAGACATAAACACGCCAACTACAACGTTTGAGTAGAACGGAGTACTATTGGTGAATTGGTAGAGGTTGTTTCGAATTTCAAGGAAATTAAAATATTTGATCAACACACCAATAATATGACCTGACGCGAAACACTCAAGTTAACGATCAAACGTTTTTCATTTCCCTTCCTTCAGTTATATGACGCCACAGGGAAAGTAGATTTTGCAGCAAGGCTCATAAGCCCAACGTTATAGTTATTCAAAAAACAACACCACGGCAACTGAAGATACACAGTAAAACACTTTATTAGCAGCCCGTCTGTATGCGAAATACTCATCCACTGGCTCCGTCACCAGGCTGCTAGAGGCTTTCTTTTAGATACACTCAGAACAAACTCTCGCGCAGACTGACCGGCTTCATGCAGCTGACTGGAAAACTCTGACAGCGTCGACGTTATTTCGCGGATTTTCTGCTCGCAGTTGGTAACTTCCTGTTGCTGTTCCAGTATGTCCAGCCTCGAAGTCGTTTTCACAATATCACACTCTTCCTGCAAGCTCTTGTTATCTGCTCTGGAATCAAGCTCGAAGTGTATAATCGTAAAACGAACAGAGCTACGAAGTATTTAGACAGGAAGATTATATCAAAGACTGCACTAACAGCGTCGCCTTCGGTGTAAACTGCATCAAAAACTGGGAGTAGTAAGGATACATTACTGCAGCAGTAAATCCCTGCTTAGTGTCAGTCGCGACGACGTGCGAATACCGATTACCGCGACGCCAAATCGCATCCAACCAAACAAAACGTACGATCGGACGCCATTCTGTAGCGACTCTATGAATTACTGTGAACTGGTTGAGTTGGGAGAAGAGCCAGGTCGACAGGAAACCTGAATCTTTATCTGCGACAAGTAACTTTTCGTTTCACTGCACAGCAACGCAGTATCGAGGACAGAATATATGTTGAAGTAGCCTAAAAATTTGATCTTCATCAGGTTATATTATTGCGCTTTAGCAGAAGTTTGAGCACCCCCTCCGAAAAAACAACCAACATCGTTTGCTTTTGTACAAAACTTTATGCAGTGTGTAGAAAGCGCAGGGCCAACATTAACTTTTAAAATGGATATTCTAGAACGTCTTCCCCAAACAATCCCATTACTTGAAACATTTAGTGGCTTGACAAGAAGCTGTACCTTACGTAAAAGCTTTAACCGAGTGCAGAGTGCGCGAAGTTTAAGTTTAATAGAAGACTTACTTCAGCTGCTTGACCTCGTTCCCCAGAGATGTTATCTCGGTCTGCTTTTGGTCTCTTTCCTGTTGAAGTTTCAACATATGTTCTTTGGTGGCTTCCAGAGCGTCCTCAAGCTTTGCCAAATGTTCCTCCAGGCACTGGTAATTATCAAGCACAAAGAATGAGAGTTGCATCACCGGCATTGAGTTCTGTGACGAAACAATCTTGACACCTTGTAGCAGGACTAAGTGCTGAACAGCAGCGCTCGCGCAGAAATCGCAAAATATACAACCAGTTTAGAAATTTTCGACTTCGGGTCACGCTCACGAAAACAAAACACATGTTACTGCACAATTTGCATTACGTTCCACTGCAAACTTATACCCGTGTTGTAGAAGCGGCGCAAGTTCTGCGTTCAACAGCGAGCTCGCACCATTAAAGGGATCATTTAAGGAACTAAAATATTGAACGGTAACGTTTTCTGAAACCACTCGTATGATCAGCAGGCGATACATTAACATCTGTTTAAAACAGACTAAGTTTAAAATATGACCGAAATGTTCTGACAGATCGATTTTCAACAAAATTCTATACGCATGTAAACAACACTGCACAAAGTTCCAGTACCGTAATTTTTATAAGCATATAATTAGAGTAACCAGTTTCACAGAATAAAATACTCTACATGCAACCCCCATCTGAGATTTGAGCGACTAAGGCACCCTGAATACTTAAAATCTAAGTGAGATGAGATTTCGACGACGATACAGGCTTTGCATGAGGATTTCTATTCATGGCCTGGAGACCACAACTTACTGCCTTCTCGTTGGCGAACTCGGATTGCTCAAATTCACGTTCTTCGCTAAGATTGTCAAAACTTTCTTGTAAATTTTGCAGTTCTTCTTTGCTTCGGGCGTTGGTCTCCTTAAGACAATTGCATTCCGTTCGCAAAGCATCACATTGAGTGCGGAGTTCTTGTATTTCTAAAACCGACAAAAATTTTTTCTTTTCTGTTTCTATCAATTTAAACTGCAGTTTGCTGCACGATTTAAAGCACTATCTCTTCATCACAAAAAAACTCATTTCACGGATTATAGCTGCAATATGACAACAGTGAAACGAAATTAATCGCACGCCACGTCGCGCAAGTTGGTGCACAAGACCGGAATTACGTCACACGTTGCAACATATTTCCCGAATGAATTTGCTCTCTCACGCGTGTCGTTACAGTACCCCATTCGTGTTTGCTGCTTAACCCATGTTAAACTGAATCCAGTGATGGTGCTTTCCTGGTGGACAGTACGAGAGGTCAGTGCATTGTCCTTAAAGTTATGCAGTCTTTTCTGCAAACACACAGCGACAACCCTCAAATAATTTTTTGGAAACCTAGAGGGTGCAATGAACTCGCAGAAAGGGTGTGCTAGATGTCGGTGATCCTTACAGTGCGCAGCTAAATGAAGAGGCGAATTTATTTTTGGACTGGCAGTGTTGCTGATTTTAGTCACAACGCAAACACATCGCACGATTCTCTTCACTGTTCCTAATGGCGGCAATGGAGTTCTTTTACCACCAATCAGCACTCGAAGCACCGCATCACGCATGAATTACCTGTTGTAAACAGTAAAAACTCTAGTGGAAGTGATAAAAAGGTCAAACATGAATAACACAACACAAGCAAACCACTGCGCGATTCTGCATTTCGCTTTCAAACCAACTCAGTCGACCAATTCACAAACGCACCTTGCAACTGGTGATCGTTGCGTTCGTTGAGAACCTTTATATTCGCCGACATCTCACCCATCTTTGCTAAATCGGTTTCGAGCACTTTCACTTTGCTTTGACTCTCCGCACAAGACGAATGCAGGCGAATCAACTCCTGAAAAAAATGCAAGCAAGCATACCCAGTCAGTTTTGTGATTACTTACTCAGCAACTGCCAGTGGCAAGATTCTGAAACGAAACCCAACATGTTTGTATGAATTAACGCAAATTACAACTGATCGCACGGACTGAGCATTGAAATTTCTCCCATAGTCATATTTATCGATATACGATGGAATGGTCCAGTGGTCGGCAACGATCAGGGACTGCCGAGCATCGGGAGGTAGAGAGAAAGAGCAAGTTTTTATTTTCATGTAAGGGTTTGATCACAATGGCGAGGGTGTCTTTTCCTGTCCCGTTTGATCATGTCACAACGTTCAGCAAATGCGAGTCGCGAGTTGGTGAAATATTGCGTTGCATGAGCCAGGTGCACGTGCTTCACAAGCTGCATCTGTTTAATTCAAGCATCCGATACCAATCGAAGCAATCTGTACTGTCGGTCCAGGTGTATATGACTAGAAACCAGAAAAATGAGCCGAAAAATGTTGTCGTTTGGGTGGAGGCAGGCCTGTCACGCTTCAGTAAGTTTTCAAATCAATAAAAGGTTCGCAGTTAACGAAGCGTGCAAAAGATCATGACGAGCTTGCAAACGCAACCATACAAACATGATATACAGAACTGACTGAAGACTCCGAAGTAGTTTTTAAGCAGTTTGCAGTAAATGAATGACGGAAAAAACATTTAAATCGGTCACATAACAGCTCAACTTCTCGAAGGACACCGACATTGGTCAAACGCCCAACCTCGTTTTCTTTTTCCGCTCTTTTCGTAATATCCTCATCTTTTTCTTTGACACGATCATAAAACTCGCGCATTTGCTTCGATTTGAGATTCATCAGCGAAAGAGTTTCTTTCCACCTGTTTGATTTCTCTGCTAACTCCCTTTTTATTTTGCCAAATGCAGCGAGCTCGGCTTCAAGAAACTTCATTTTCTTGAAAACTCGTTCGTACTGTTCCTTGTAAGTGTCTACAAACAGCAATCCCAAGCGTTAGTTCATCAAAGACAAGTCAAGAACACTGAGTTGTTTCCATGCACAGTCACACATTTACAGATTTCAAAAACTGCATCGCTTATTCTTCGAAAGTCGTCGCCCGCTTCGGAGATACAAAACTGCTGATTTTTTTCAATTTTTTTAACAAAACTCCAGGACTACGTAGAGATACTTCAACGACATGAACGCAGGGTCTGCCACGTCCTAGTGACAAAATTGATTGTATGGACTTGCATTGCGCATAAGCGGTCAAAGCAAACTTAATGTGCCAAGGNTACCTAGCTTCAACAAAACAAGACACATCGCGTAATTTGCTCCAACACACTGCATCTTGGTTTGAGGTCCAGTTGAAGAACGACAAGACCAGTTTATTACGCAAATCTGGATTCTGGTACATACCTTCGCTGGATTCTGTATTATATGTTTTTACAAACAGCAAACATTACCTTCTACTTGCGGTGTTGGCTGGAGAGTATTGCATATTTTTCGTCCAGGCGAGTCTTTAACTTTTGACGGAGCTTGATCTTTCTACAAATAATTACCAAGTTGCTACGGACGCAAAGTGTAGAAAAGCTTTGTAACAGTGATGCTATGGCGAATAAATTGAACTGTGTGCTTTCTGAAAACGTCTGCGATAAAGCAGGATTTAAGGCTATAAACCAATTCCAGGCGAAAGAAGGTTGACCTTGTTATTAGGAGCTGCCGTGATTTTAAAAGTTTTGGGTGAACACAGCCGCTCGTCCTTTCCATGTCAAATTGCACAAGAGGGCGATCGCATCTCAAAAGAGAACTAAATACAAAACCATGAAAACAAGATAGATTTTTAGAAGTGCAATTTAAAAACAAACAACAGCTATCTCCGGCCGTATCCAGTCATACCGACAACTGTTATCATGGGCACTTCTTTCATTTTTTGAGGCTGTTGCTCTCACATAATTATTTGTTTTGAAAAAAGCACGCTGTTACATTAAAAAGTATGATGAACACATTTATTGCAAGTACAAGATGGTTGAAAACATTGAAGAGAATGACTCTGTAGCTGGATCCTAACTCAGATACTTGTCCCGAAAGCTGGCTATTCATGACTAGGGCCAAGCAAAGTATTGGCTCCTAATGTGTACATCAGGGGTCTCAAAACTTTTTTGACCGAAGGCCACCTGAGCTATTATACAACTGTTCGAGGTCCAGACATCTTACATAATGTGATTATATGTTACATTCTATCAAATAAGCAAGTTTTTGTTAATATCTTATTTTTCATTGTTGACAGAATGTCTTCGCGGGCCGGATTTGGAGACCTTTGGTATACATCAATTTGAAATAATGGGCTGTATCCAAGCAAGTTTCTGTGGAAAAAAAGATTTTCATACGGATTTAGTCCCACTAAACAGAAATCGCAGAAGTGTGTTGCAGTCATTATGATCTTCTAAAAATCGTTTTCATTGATAATTCAGATCAACAGTCATCAAAAAACGTCATGCGTTTATAAACGATTAATGTAACCTGAATCAACATGCTAGTTCAACCAGTTCTCTCAAACAGGGTTGTGGAGTCGGAGTCGCAAGGAGTCGGATTCCTAAGAATACGAGTCGGATTTTTTATCCGACTCCAGAAGTCCAATAGAATCATTTTTTACATTGCACTCCTAAGTTAGGAGTTCTAACTCGTGCCTTATGACAATTTCAACATTTCAATTTGAAATGCTACAATTTCTTTTAAAACATTTTGGTCATAAAATTTTGGAGGCTAGGAGTCGGAGTCGGACATTTTACCTCCGACTCCGCAATCCTGCTCTTCAATCAAAGTTTTATGCAGTTGTGATTCGTTGGTCCAACTACTGCCTAAAAATGATGCAAGTTAACAATTTCTCCTTGTCGAAAGTCGTTTTGCAGTTTTACGTCTTCGCTCATGTCATAACACACAAGGTCAACGACGCCACACATTCAAAACTTAGAGTCAAATGACTCGTGCCCTCCATACCTTTAGAAAGCACCCACGAGAGCATGCAAGAGAAATTTTCTTTCCCCTTTAAGAAGCATTGCGTTCACTCCACAAATTCTAGTTTAGGTGGAAAGAAATCCTCATTTACGTAAATACCGACCACACTTACTTCTGACGTTGCGGTCCCTTAAAAGGGAGAAAACGATTTTTGTAATAATTGTGATTTTTTTCACTTAATAAGTCGTTAGTTTGAACTACAGTTCTTCACAACACGATCTACTCCACCACCAGAGCGGACAGATGTATGGTGTTTGTGATAGGCATTCAACGCTTAGACTAATTGTAGGGAAAACATTTGCCTATAATCACCTTTTTGGTCATAACTAACCAATCAGAGGAGCTACAACAAACCACTGGGCATTATTGGAAAGGGTACTCCAGAGCGCATCTCTCGATGCCAGTTTTGCGCATGTGTGACGTTCCTGTGACGTATTACAGGGGTAAACACGATTTTTTTATCCCTGTAATAATTGTAGTCATTTTTTCAAAGGGCTGTGCAACTAAAAGTATGGACGTTGGCAAAATTGATTCTTCATGAGAAAAGTCACTGACACCGTCCTCTTCGTATAAAATAAAGATGTTTCAAAGATGTCTTGGTTGTCTTTCTACTACCAATGTTTTTCATATTCCCCCTAACATTTTCTACCTCCAATGTTTCTCATTCCTCCCTAAAAACTCATTTTCCCCAAACTTTCTGATGAGTGCTTTTCTTTGGTGTTTTGGTTAGTTGAACCATTTGCACGTTTTCCAAGTAAAAAAAGGGTTTGAAAATACATGCAGGTACCAGTAAATGTTGAAAAACTACTGCAAATTGGTTGACATCTACAAAAAATACATTTTGCGCAATAACGTCAAATGCAAAGATACAGTATGTATATATTTTCTTGATAAAAAAGACGCCAAAATCCCTTTTCAAAAATGTCTTGGTTGTTTCTCTACCGAATTTAGAGCCGCTATAGTGGCTTTCTCGGTCACACAAGATAGGAAATTCTTTTTATTATTCGATAAGTGCTAACAACCAGCATGGGTACGCAATAATACTGCGCTCCTTTTGCTTTGGTGGTTCCAGCTGAGAAGCAAAAGATATTTTTCTGAGCAACATGGAAGAAAAAAAACTCAACACAAAACTGCTGGCATTTATCCATGTCATTGCACGATCGCAGTACTAGGAGCACATGTCTGTAATGATGACAACACAAAAGTTCCGCGATTTAAACAATACAAAACTAATGGGGACTTTGCATCTTGTTTTCTATGAATAAAATACTGTTCCCTGTGTATCTAAGGTAGCATTTTCAGCTTCTTAATGTCGCAGGTTAACTCTTCTGTCAAATAAGATTGTCGCTGACACCATAACGTGAAAATACTAATGGCAAATTCCATGTGTGGCATCACTCGGGTTAACTTTGTTTCGTGCTCCTTTTTGTCATACTGTTATCTCGGTGCAGGGGTCTGCAGACTGTGAAACTTTTTCTGCGGAGTCGGGATTGACAATGGCTGGCTCGGATCACATGTTTTGGTGCTACGTGACCACAAACGTGAACGAAAGTGGTCTTTTACTACGTGTAAAGCCGTGCTTAGCTCTGCATGAAATTTTAAAACAAACATGTGGCAGAGTTAACTTAAGATGCTCGAATGAAAATGGACAGGGCGCTTATGAATCAGCTTAGATCACGCAAGCTACATGCCAGCGGCGAACTTATACAGTGAATTCGGGAAACTGCCATGTCTTGTGTGTTAGTTCAGTAGTCCACTCCTCCTGACATGCATAAGCTCTGGCACGTGGCTCCATCAGACCTGTGGCCACGGGAAAGCTCAAGAGCTCATCCTCTAAATGTTAAGTACCGTTGTACAAAACAGTAAGCACGCTTCTTCAAAAACTGAATTCCTCACCAACCTAGAAAACCTCATAAGAGACATAAGTCGGCTACGAAAATGGGGACAGCAAAGAAAGGTAATGCTTTTATATGCGCTCAATCCAGACAATGTGCAAGTGCCTAAAAATGAACAAAATAAATTTTCTTCTTCCTGCAAAAATCTAATCCAGGGGCCGGCAACCTTTCCCTAATCGCGGGCCAAAAACATACTCTGCAAGGTATAACGGGTCGTACTAATTTTCCACCAACAATTCCGTTCCCTTCGCTGTTTATTATGTTGTTAAAATTTGGGAATTCATTATCAGATTAACTCCAGACTTTCACAGTTCATAAAGAAAACGGAAAATACGACATACAGTACATCCACAGCACTGTGCAGTTTCTCATGAGTAGCTCCGCATAAGTATGCAATACAAGAAGTTGCAAGGAGGGCAGATTCATAAAGTACATACCACTAGGCGGGCCATCAGTTACTACAATTTGTAAAGGGTCTGCGGGGCGTAGGTTGCCGACACCTGATCTAAACCAATACAATAACCAAAATGGATCATCGCTGATCTAATGACTGAAAATTTTCCTTCTGAAGAGTAGAGAGCACGTAAGTTCTCATGCTTGTTGCGATATCAAGATTGTAGGGCTTGAACAAAATCTAACGCCGGAAAAGGAAAAATCAGCAAAAGATGTCATGTTATCTAATGCAGGACACATTGAGTACCTGTGAAATACAACCAGAACGATCTTGTGTCTATTTTCAAATAAATTTGAGTCCGCAGCAATTGGTAGAACTTCTTAGCAAGCATGAAGTTTTCCTCCGACATGTTTCTACACCTAGTGTCGCAACAACCACGGCAAACTAGACTGCAGTTTTTTGAGGCCTACAAATTGAGAAGCGAAAGAACAGTATCACCACTCAAATGGAGACTGATTCGCGATGCCATTATTTAATCATTGAGTCGGTGCTAACACTAACAAAGTCTTCTTTTCGGTCGGTCACCTTATTTTTTCGCAGAAAAGCGTGGCGATGACAGGTGTTGAAAATGCGGAATCATTTTACTATCTGAAATCAGCAAAAAAGCCTGTGGGCCGCTGCAAACGAAGATCAACCGACGTTGGCCCGTTGCTGATAATAACTACTCTGATAACAACTAAATAAGGTGCAAAGTTTAAATTGTAGTTGGTGTTTCATCAGTTACTTGGGCGAGCATTATAGCATTTCAGAAAACCTATTTGAAACGTTTACATGCAAACATTCGTTAGAACTTCACGCGTCTTGCTCTGAGGGTTTAATTTTCTGCCCATGAGTTTTAGGACAACCTGACGCGTAGGCAAACTCTTGCTACCCCGATCGGCGTGTAGCAACACAAGCTACACGCCGATCTAAATTCTCGTTAAAATATTAACCCCAATACGTAATCCAAAAACAGTTAAAAAGCCCTGCAGGTATTACTTGGACAAACTTCGCAGCTCGTTTTTCACATTTATCCGCTACTTAATTTTCTAACAAGTTGTCATGTTTAAGGTCTCTTTCCACCACTCTGTCCACGAATGTAGTAGTTTAAACAAACATAGCACAGCACATTCTATCACCTGTTCCACAGGTAATAATTGTGTCCGAGATGTCTGCAGGGAACGAAGGGCGTTGACCTGGTCCAGGATTTTCTCAAGGACAACTTCGATTTGAAGATCCTCGCAGGGATCTAAACAACGGCATTAAGCCTTTGCTCAGTGGAAGATACTCAACCGTACGACGCAGCGTAGATGGCTAATGTAATTCAGCTGCAGCAGTTCCTCAAGCAAGCCTGCGATGCAGACTACAGTATATCCTTAAATAGATAGTTTTTGACGAGCTGTCTAAGATGGGCATCAGATGAAAGTGTTGTGTGCACTTCATGCTTCTAGTTTGCAGCGCTTAGCTTAGACGGCATCGATCGCTTGAATCGCGTTACTACCACGGGATATTAGCGTTCTCCTTTCGCACAACACCGACGCACCGGTTGCCAAAACGAATTTAATTACGCGAAGATATGCAGCAAGTGACCGAATACAAAAGAAGAACGAAACAGCGTTTAAGCGACGGAGTCAATGGCATGCGCGTGTTGTGAGCGAAGTTTTACCAAATGACGACACATCGATACAAAGCAACAAACAACATGAATCAAAGCTTTTTTCGTTCAAATAAACTCATTCAGTTGACGTGGCTTCCGATACTCAAGCTATTTTCGCAGTTTAGGACATTTTTATTTTCGTAACTGAACCCGTTGCACGACCCCATAAGCTCGCTAAGTCAAATTCAAAGACGGTTAGAGCGACGCAAAATAAACTTGTTTGCTTGCCATTGCACATAAATCAACGCAGACTCTGACCTGTTTGCGACGCAGAAGTTCGCACCGTTTTCGATGAATGCAGCGCAGAATCTGCACAAATTATAAATTCTTCAGGTGTTTGTCACGTAGCAGCAAAAACGAAACAACCCAAGTTATGTATTCAATGCACTGGTTTACAAGCGAGAAGCTTTACTTCTTTTGCGTTCATGTAAAGCTAAAATAAAAATAGATGTTGTATTTGCGACATTTTGCAAGGAAGGCGTCCGTCAACACGCACGAATCAACCCAACACCCCCAAATTTTAACATAACAAAACCAGCAAGAACTAAGCCGGGAAGCTACGCGCTTTATTCCAGAAAGTTCAGTGGAAAAGTGTGCAACGCAAGCCACGCTAACGCGACAATGACTCTGACTCTCACACAAACGGTATATCATGACTTAAAAGACACACAGCAAGCACAGCCCATAAGATTGTCCCGTGCACGAGAACAATAGAAGATATTGCGGCGGCAACCATAGCATTTTCAGCGCTCAGCTAACCTTCAGCAACCGGCGGGACGTCGCAATGCAGACCACTGCTTTGAGCAGTTTGCATCAGGTCATTGTCGTCTGCGTCGGTCTTCTCGTCGCCCCAGTCTTCCTCAAAACTCAACGTCTTTTTCAGGTCAACCGCATTGGTGCTCAGACGTTTCAAAAACCTTCCGTGCAGGAAGTTCGCCGATGACGGTGTGGCGACTGCACGACGTTTCTTTGTGGAAGGGGAATCATTTTTCGGTGACGGCTGAACGGTGCCTCTCCCGGGGCTGTCCACCTACAGCAGTAAACGTCGCTGGGTAAGCAATGTTATGAGCAAGCAACTAGCGACAAAACTTCATTTTGCTTCCGCGAGGATACGTAAAGAATTCATAGCAAGTACGATTTGGTTCAACATTGACGAGTCGCTAAGACAGGGGGTCATTCAGCCTTTTTGTTTGAGACTATTGAGGACATTACTTTTAGCAGCAGAACGCGCTTGCACGCACACGTTTCTGGTGACACCTCTGCGATACGAATGTATTGGTCGAGGCAATGTTTAAAGAAATGCTGTTCTAGGACAACACTTTGACAAGCAATGACCAGCAACAGCGCTTACAGATGCGAAGCTGCGGAATGTCTAAGCCAGTGAAGACTTCTAACATTGTAAGAAGATAATTAATTTATGGCATTTAATGAATGTTGGTTTCGCGATAGCTAGAGAAACATCGATGAAAGATTGGGCAGGTTTTCTTTCAGTTTAAGGTTAATTACAACAATTTCAAATCTTGCTGCTTAGGTAACTCAGTGCATCAGATTCAAGAAGGACCTTAGTAGATGCCCGTCATTGCAACGAGTGATTAATAACATTCTTACTGACGTAACTCATGGACTTGGCGTGGTGGAAAACAGAGAGGTGATTTAATGTTACACCCATGGCAAAAGAATGAAACTCGACACCGGTAAGACGCTTAGTGATTGCATTAATTAGCATATCGCATTCGAAAATGGTAAAGTTATATGAGACTTTGAAAAAAGTTTTCTGATAGCTAGTTGATTAAACAAGACCACAGATGTTGAAAGAAAGGTCGGATGCTGATGAAAAAAAGTGGTTTGGGAATAAAACACCTGGAAATTAAAATCGATGGGAAACAAGAGTACTAGCACGTGGCTATTTAAAATATGGAAAAATTGAAGTGCAGTTTGTGTACAAAAAAATGAACAGATAAAATCTTTCGCACATGCGTCTTCACCGTTTAAGTCAGAACAAGGAATACACTACTCGTTGAACCCTGTCAGTTTGACCGCCCCACGACTGGTCTGTGTATTCTGTTTGTTTTTTTCGCTGAGACATTTATCGGTTGGTCAATTTTTTGCTGGGACATTTCGGTCATCTGTCTCACAGTTACATTAAAACTTGCCGTAACAGTGCTCATCAGCGTATGTTTTCAGACATTCTGACCTAAATCACTTCAGTTTTTGGTCATTTCAAAAAAATTTCGGTCCATGACCGAAAAAAAAAACACTACTGTATGTATTACGACCAGGGTAAAAAACGAATAATATAAGACGGTCCGACAAACACTGTTTTCAGTGTCAGCAAAGATTCGTTAAATAGAGCGCGAAGTATTACAGCGGAAGCAGGCAGGTGGCACGAATACACAGAAAAAAGCAGGAAGGATTAGCGATCCACCAATCGGTAATATAAGCGGTGAATTGGCAGAAATCCACCGTATTTGTGTCAAAAATTAAAATCATTCCTAATCTTCGCTAACGACGAAAACACATGCTTTTCGAGAAATCCAATATGGTTTCGTTTAGTTCACTAGGTTTTACATTGTTTCTTTTGCGACTTGGCAAGACTTTCGCTCTTTCCAAAGACTGAACAGATTCAAAGGAAAACTTCGCACTAACTTCGACACATTTTTTAAACCTTTAACAGACTTTTATGCCGCACAACGCCATCGGTGTATCGAGTGATAAATTGCAACAAAAAAGTTGATCAAGCATCGGCAAAGCTCACCTTGAAGAAACCGGCATCGAAAGTCAACGGGAAAACGTTTTCTTTCTTCATGGCGGCTTTCGCTGCAGCCAGCCGTTTCCGAGCCTCTGCACGTCTGTCAGCAGTAGCCTTGCCAACCACTGACATCTCTTCTGCCAAAAAAACAAGAATAACTTGTGTGGCATGAAAACAACCCGGCAATAAGCAGAAATAATGAGTTATGACACAAATCAGAGGTGGAAAACAATTTGCGCTTATTTCAAATATAATTTATACATAAGCAGACAAATGCGCTTAACGTTCCGCCAACGCAAATGCGGTGAGCTTCGTGACACTTCATTTTTATTTTTTTCCAATTTCGATATAATTCAAATGTGAAAAAACTTCCTGATAGATTTTCAAATAAACACAAATTTTATAAGTACCGTGAATTTTTTATTTTAATCAGTGAAAACAGCGACAGACCAGCTCTGATTCAACTAAATGAGGAAATTATTTTCAGTTTTGCATTTTCAAGTGTTGAAACAAAATGTTATACAATTGGTTTGCGTTTGAAAAACCACGTCAGAACTTTATCAAAGTATAATTTCGGGCGTTTACCGAAAAGCAAACTCATAAGTTTCGCCAAATCAAAATCGCGAACTAAGCGAAGAACTGAAGAAAGGATTAATTGAAGAGTTTAACTTCAGGGCGTAATAGGTGCACACCCTGTAAAATTGCTTTTCACACACCATGAGCTGTTTCTCTGCTGATTTTCTAAAAAAATTTAAATTTTGGAACAGGTTTGGTTGTCCAGTTGTGGTTTGTGATCATGCCATACGATAAAACCTCGCATCACTGATGACATTTTCTTGTTTTTATTGGGTTGAGATTAAAAAAAAAAAAAACGTTCATAAGCAAAAAAAGTA
>JGI24022J15233_10002405_pt1 | contig 17492 bp, 10 predicted proteins | sample Ectturendosymbi2_FD_15233 | JGI IMG/M metagenome (IMG submission 15233) | reverse complement strand
CAACGCCCTAGCTCCTCCGCTGATTGCGCTAGAGAGCTGTTCAAGAGCTCAAACGGATCGGCCAGTCTAGTAGATTGCACTCGAAAAAATTTTTTTGGTTGGGGGAGGGGATTTTTTGTGACTGACGTCATAAGTGAAATAGTTTTAGGCTCATTTTGGGTCATGTTGCCTGGCCTAGGGCCCAACCGCAAGGCCAAAGTGTTTCGCTGAAGATTTCATTGGAAACTAGGCTCGAGTCCGAGTCTTTTGAGCCTTTGATCGACTTTATAGCATTTCTGGTTCAAAAGTTATGATCTAAAATAAACAATAAATTAATTAGCTAATTAGTCAAATATTTTTATTAACTTACATTACAACTTTTGAACCCGAAACCCCAGCAGGTCATCCAAAGTATCAAAAGACTCAGATTGTAGCCTAGTTTCCAGTAAAAACTTCAGCGCAATACTATCACCTAACGGTTGGCGCCCAGGGCCAGACAAAGTGGGCCAAGGTGGCCAAAAAGTCCTCCACTTATGACGTCACTCACAAAAAAACCTGCAACCCTGAAGCAAAAAAATTTTTTTTGAGTGCAGACTAGAAGACTTGCCGTGTCTTTTGAGACTTACCAGGTCTGTAGAGCATACCGGACTGGAGAAATTCCCACGCAAAGCCATGTGCGTTTAGGCGTTTTTTTTCCGAAAATCCCCGAATCCTAGCGGACGCCAAAGAGTGAATATCTGTGGAAATACTTTTTGCTGTTGTGGACATGTAAACATCCTGTAGATATGCTTATCTCAACTTTTTTTAACACTGCGTAAGTTATAGCTGCTGTACCTTTGTGATTTTGACTAACAGACATTAGATGACAGGTAACATTCATAAGCTGCAACAGTGTGGTGAGCAACCCCATTATTTCTGTGCATCTCTGTCATGGTTGCGGATTCGCAAGGAGTCGGAGGTTTTCGGGTGGAGTTAGATTCCTAACAACACTAGGAGTCAGAGTCAGATCATTTTTTACATCACACTCCTAAGCCAGGAATTCCTGTTAAAATGGTACAATTTGTTTTGAAACTTTTCTTGAAACAGAATTCGTGCTATGTATAATGATTTCCATTCAGTGCTAGTTGCTATAAAATTGTTGACAGCCAAACCACATTCTCTTCAGATTACAGAGTTGTAGTTGGAAATTTGGAAAGGTCAGAGTTGGAAATTTTGTAAAGGTCTCAAGTGGACATTTTATCTCCAACTCTGCAACACTGGTCTGTGTCATAGCACATGATCATGCCTGTGGTTCATCACGCTTAGGCAGTGATGCATCTCACCTGGAAAACAGGGGTCTGTCGGGGAAGGAAAACTTTTTATATCACTTTTCAGCATAAAACCACGTTTTCTCTTAAGACTAGAAATTGACCAATGAATTTTGCGATGTTGCCAAAGTATCATATCGGCAAAATTCAGCCAATATACAGTATGCCAGCAATATTTCCCATAAAAGCTGCTACACTAGTTTTCTGCACGGAGTGTTTGGAAGCCCAAGCGGCTACTTCGCCTTTGATTAATTAATGCAAATTCTCTGTTAACAGCGTGCAGCCCTCCTACTACATCAAGCAGTGCGTAGTACAGACCGTTATGCAATCGTCCCAATAAACCAGTCTATCATGTGGCATTTGCTCGGAAGTTTATGTTCAGTAAGCACATGGCTAGCTGCAAAAAAATAAGGGTTGCACGTAGGTGATTGACTATCTTACAGTGGCAGTTCTAAGGAGGGGCCTGGGTGGATCATGGTCGCCCAGATTTTTGGCTGGCCCCCTGCTTGGCCCCCCAGTTTTGTGCTTAATTTCATGTTCAAGTTCGTTTGATTGATATATACAGCAAATAACTTTCAGCCAGCAAAATTTTAAACAATTTGAAGACTTTCTGGTGACGGTTCTGACGACTGTGGGCTAATCATAGCAAATCAATCTTCGTTACAACAGTAAATCACCATGCAAGAGAGACATTTATGTTGGCCCCTACTTTTTTCTTGGCTCCACAGTGGCCTTCCCAGCTTCTTTATTCTAGAATCACCACTGCTATCTTAGTGACCCAGGTTTGCACAGAATTCGATGTTACACGCTTCTTCATCGCACTGAAGTATTGTCTTCCAACTGTGGTTTGAGTGTTGCAAAATATCGGTTATCAGCAATAAGAAAAATAAAAACATCAGTATTGGCCCAAAAAAGCCTTGTCAATCGAGCTCTACCTAAAACTCAATCTAGTATGGCTAGTAGCCTAGCGCAATTAACTATTTAGAATAGATAGTGGTATTGATCTCATTGTCAAAACACGCAAGGAAAGATTTCCAAGTTATCATTGCTTTCGGTCACAGCACATTTATTACCTCGCAATTGCTGTTTGCCCCTATGAACATAGTGCTGAAAACGTGAAAAGATTCTTAGCTTGTTGAGCATTCAGTACTAAGTAAATGTCTGTCAAACAGCAATGAGAGCTGTTTATCCATACATACATGCACTTATAAAATTGATGCTGACAATCAGCTGCACAACTGCGTCTGTGGAACGCTGTCTATCAAATTGACAATATTATGAATATACTTGCAAAATCACTGCGGAGAAGGATTGAGCTGCGATTGTTTTGATGATTTTACATCGTCATGTTAAAGTGCATTACTCGAAATCAATACAGGACTTCTTCAGTAGCAAACGACATGGTTAACTGCTCAATTCTAAGAAGGCTATTTTTGAAATACAATGCTCAACTGATATATTCCAGACAATGCGACCACAATTTCTGAGGCTAGCTGTCGCACCTTTCAATGTGAAATTCCTAGTAAAAATATAGCTTCAGTGGAAACGAACCAACATTACTGGATGTGACCCTAAGAAAGGTGTAAACTTGAATAAATCTTACTTAATTTTGTCATAACCTATTAGGTGTAAACAGCAGATAAAATATAGGCCAAAACTGCAAAACAAAATGATTGCGATTGGAGACTGTGTCCTTTCGCCATGAAGCGAAATATTGCAAAACAGCTCTGTGTGTTTGTGGCCATGTAGGAGCTTCTGACAGCTTGCTTGTATTGGAGCTAGCACTGCCAGTGTAGGAAAATCTGAAACATGTGTGTTCAACGCAATATCAATTCAGAGTGTTCAAAAACGTGGATTGTTTCATGTTACTGCACAGGTGTTATTTAGAAAAGGCAGGGACGTTGCTGTTTCACAATAATACTATGCAATGTTAAAAGAGAAATGCTGTTGCCTGTTCCAAAGCACATGCATTAGAGACCTGCAATGACAGCGTTTGATATTTTATTGGCTTTAAGGCTGTGTACCTGCAGAACGAATGGACCTGTCATGACAGCCAAACAGACCCCTCGATATGCCCCTGTGCTTAGGTGTGGGCTTTGACCACTGTTGCATGCTATTACTTCTGTAACAATAAATTTGTTTTTATTTACAGTGAAGTAATCCTGCCCCTGGCACAGACTTGTCCGTGATCTGTTCACAGGAAATGACCCTGACAAATTTAAGACATGCTTAGCAATTTTTCATGAACTTCTAAAACAAATAGTTTTTTGTGGCGATTGATCAGTGATGGAGTATCTGCTTCTCAACTGGAAGGTTGGGTGCTCAATCCACATATCACTGAGTGAATTGCTGTAGTTCTGCTTGGGCAAAAGCATTCATTTCAATTGTCCCAGCAAGAAGCAAATTTCAGGCTTTGGCCTGTCAACTGCTGTCACAAAATCAAATTTTAAAAAAGTTATTGGAAGTAAACAAACTAACCCAGCATCTCCAAAGTGTATGAATTTTATTCATATGCAAAGATACATTCAAAAGTTTGGAGGAATGGACCTACTAAAGATGCTTTGTCAAATTTCAAAGAAAGTTGGAATGAAAGTTCACCTGTTTCTAGTATTTGCAGTTAAAGTAATTGAAGTTTGTTAAGCACAGAAAACTTGTATTAAAATAAATTATTTAAAATTGAAACATACAATGATGAGGTGACCACCCTCCATACATTAATCATAAAAATCTGATTTAAATAAAAATTATGATTTATTCATAGAAATCATGTGATTTTTATCAACCCTGACTGTAGATATTAAAATCTTGTTTCTTTTGTAATTTACTGATAGAGCATTTTCCTCTTGGTTTTAAAGCTTGAGAAGGCAAGCAGTAAGTTGAGTGAGAGTGCGTTTTGATCTACAATATAACCGCAGTTCAGGTTTTCTGCAAAGAAACCAAAGTTTCAATTTCTGCTTAATGATATATATATATAACATTGTACAAATTCATCAGTATGCTGACAGCTGGCTGATTTTTAATTTTTTCCTTTTCAGCGGAATTGGATTGTCATTAGTTGAACAACTGGTTGCAAACACAAATTCAAAATATCACTTGCACATTTGCTTGACTTGTCGAAACTGGCAAAAAGGTGAACAGGTCAGGAAAAAAATACAGTGTCTTAATCCCAATGTTGACACCAAGTTAGTGAAGATGGATGTTGAAAGCATTCAATCTGTGATTGAAGCGAGTGAGAAAATTATGACAATGTAAGAAACAGCAATAAATGTATTCTGTCTGGCATTGTTAAGCAACTACTGTATTTTTCAGACCATAAGGTGCGCTTAAAATCCTTTAATTTTCTCAAAAATCGAAAGTGCGCCTTATATTGTGGTGTGCCTAATGTATGAATCTGGTTGTGCTTTCTCATCTTGCAACAATTTTATGTGGTAACGGTGCTATTTATTTATGATTTTTTTTTGTAAACAGACCATCGTGTTACGCAATTAACCAACAACAATTGCAATGACACAACTTTTATTTTATTCTATTCCTGTCTAGTGAATTAGGCATGTGGGACAGATTAAACTCCCTTGTATGCAATGACAGATGAAACTCCCAGTGGCGAGTCTGGCACTCAGGAGTTATTGTGAAAGAGTTGAATACAGTTTGACTAACCTAAGTTTTGCTTCATATAATCCGCCTTATAAGCCGGTGCGCCCTGTGTATGAAAAAAAAAACGAGCTAGCATTCAATTTTTGATACTCCACCTTATAATCTGGTGTGGCTTAATGGTTCCGAATACGGTAATTTGAGTGAGTGCAATTACGGTGGTTTGAAAGCAATTGTGATGGTGCTTTTCAGTTTACTAATGGTAACTCCTAAAAATTGGCAACGTCTGAAGGTAAATTAAAAAATTTGTTATCTGTTTGACTGTCTATCAAAAGGAATCCTTTCCTAGCAAAGAATCAGACACAGAGTGCATATTTCACCTATTAGGTAGGCATCATCAACTTTTATTCAAATAGAATGTTTTCCTTTTGATAATTTTTCTGTGTTGCCATTAAAAACATTTTTTTAATGCTTTAACTTATGCTACAACCACAATTTGTGGCAAATGGGATTTACAACTGCATTTTTTTGGTTTTATCAGTTTGTTTGGCTTGAGCAACACCCAGAAGCTAAACAAAACCTGACAAAAATTGCAAATACTCTATCTTGAATAAAAATCATTACTGTCTGAATGGAAACATTATGGTTAACTTTAAAAAAGCGTGTCTCCCCTATGTATTTGCAGGCAAGTTGCGACGGCCAAATTAATACCGTTGCACCATTTTCCACTATCAGCCTACTGTTGATGAAGTGTCAGATAAAATAATGTAATGAAATTATTTATATTTTTGTGGATTTAGGTATACACGCATGGACTGTTTATTTCTGATCGCTGGGATCATGCCTGTTTCAAAGCTGAATTTCACATTCCTTTTAAAGAAGTGTTTGACACTGTAAGTTAGATTGTTTTATATTTCATAAGTTGGATTTTAGGTATGTTGTCTTGGATTTGGTGTATGCATCTTATTAGTATCTCGTTTGCGTGACAACGAAAACCTTCCGTGTGCTTGGTGGCAACTCATGATTTGTGTTTTTTCTTGTGATTCCTCTATCACCCACAAGTCCAAACATTTTGACGATGCGTGCACTGTGCAAGCCAAACATGTAAAAAGTGAATATGCATAACTAATAACACCAACTGTTAAATCTTGCTTCAAATTCAGTGAAAACAAACCATTGTCAGCCTCATGTTAAATGTCTCACAAAACATTAAAAAACTTTATCAAAACAACTTACATGCTTTTGTGTGCTCAAGAACAATTTACATGTTTTTAAGAACCCAATCCAATTTTTTGTGTTAGCCATTTACTTCAAAACCTAATGTTAGAATGTCTTCATTTCTCTCCCACTATATGGTGATGAGTAAATGCAGTTAGTTGGGGTGTTGGTTCATTTTGCTCTTTTCTCGGTATTGACTGCATGTTTATCAACTAACCCTATACTCTAAGGCGCTATGACCAACTATTTTTGTGCTCTTGTGATTATTTGACTAACCTTGTAATGTGGACCATGGTTAACAAACATGTATCTACAGCAATTCTGAGTATGTTGTTTACTGCCCCAGTGCCTTTCCCCTGTTTCTGATCACTTTAAAGTGATTTTTACTTTAGGTTACACAGAATATGTCATTCTTTGCAGCACCCTTTTGTAACTAGGTGTTTTTATGTATTTATTGAGTATTTTTTCATTCATTGATTTTAGACAGGATTTAGAACACTGCAGTGTTGAAGTAGTTGAGTATTTTAAGACTTTTGTTGTGCAGGTTTCATAAGTTGAAAACTAATTGCAATAGCAATCTTGTTGGTACAGTATTGGTCATCAAACAAGCGAAATACTGATGTCAGCAATTTCAAATATGTCATGCGCATAAAGTACGCAGAAAAATTTTGATTTTTTTGTTATGTATAGAAGTCCAGCAAATTTTTAGTTTTCCTTTTTTCCCTGCTGAGATATTATTCAATGCCTGAATGCTTCTGTGTTAACAACTGCGATTTTTGAGCTCCTACAACAGTTTTATTATGCTACAGAAATTGGTAATGTGATCAATGCGGTCAGCGCATGCGCTGATCAGCCATAGCAGACAAAATAAAGACAATTGTTTCGGATAAAGTGAACTATCGCGGAACACAATCTTAAACATACGTAGTGGATGAAAGGTCTGCAAAAAGTCGTTTGAAGGGTTTTCTGGATGCAGACGATAACCCATATTCCCACCAAAATCTAATTATTACTTTTTGGACCATTTACCATGTTCCTTGAAATTTACAAGCCAATTCATTCCATGGTATTTGCATTAAGTCGACAAAGTAACAAGCAAAAAGTATGCGAAAACAATTAATCTCCTTTGCGCAGGCAATAAAGTTTTTTGTGAAATATCAAGCTCCTGAATTTTGGTATATTTTTACACTAGATTTGGTATATTCGTTGTGAGGAGAGTTGGCAACACCGCCGGTCGCGCCATTTCCATACATAGCAATTTCAGCGGGTATCGCTGGAAGGTGTTGCTGCGGGACACATTTGTGTAGAAGCGGCGTTGCACTGAGTTTACTGCAAGCGCAATTTCGACGCCTTTGTGGAGACCACATTATGTGGAAGCAATGCTATGAACATTACATTTGTGGAATCACTTGAACGTGAACGATTTTCATATTCATGTTGGAATAAAACTTTTTGTAAAATAGTCCTGAATAGCTGGATGCACAAATCACTTTAACTTCTTACCGATGTTGTGGCCATGTCTTTCATGGTAAATCTATTGTTACGATTGCAGGGACTGCGTAGAAATGTTTCGGACTGGTGATGGCGTGTTTGAGACATTCAATCGCACGACAAATGAAGGGATCAAATCCATCTTCGCTACAAACGTGTTGGGTCATTTTATTCTTGTAAGTATTCCTTGCTTATTGCATTTCCCCTGTCGACATTAAATTTTGCGTGGCAGAAAACATGAGCAACAATTTTGAAGGACCCAGCTTATAAATTCAGAGCATATCTCTTACGATTTGAAATCGACTGAAAAGCAGCCCGTTCGGCTGAACTTTCCATTAGCGAACCTCAACAGGTTGAATATCACTGGTTCGCAAAAATAGTCCTGTTTATTGTTAACAAATAAATGCCGCCAGGTGCTAAAATGATACGCTATTCAACAATTAACGAAAACACTAATTTCTTGCGTGATATCTTCAATCACCCAAACTGTGCTCAATTTAACTGCTTCTAAAACCACATGCGGCCTGAATTTTTTCGCTTTCGTCATCCTGCCTCGACCCGCTCACGTGCTGATTCCCGTGACACACTTTTTTCACTGAATCAATAACGTCAAACTTATTTTTCTTTTAGTGATCTCAGATAGTCTTGCATATGCAATCATCAATTAAAACAAGCATGGAAATAGCGGCATAATATTTTGTTGGGATCTTGAGACTGATATTTTCGAAAGCCGAAATTTTACACGGTTTTATTTGAAATTTATCTTGTTTTTAGACGAAGATTGCACTTGAATGACTATCTATTTCTAAAGTGTGAAACTACAATTTTGACTTATAAGGACATATTTCAACTTTCCAGGTCTAAAAGTGTTGCACACGAATAACAAGACTCTTAAATTCTGCGAAGTCTGCATTGCTTGTGTCGCACTTACTCTGGTGTTAGCAAAAATATGAAGGTACGCTCTTTTGTTTCGGTCTTGCAGTGCGTTTGGGATTAAAATTGACAAACAAAAATTGCTGCGTTTGATTTTCTAAACCTTTCTTATGTTAAGAAATGAAGCATTTGCACCAAGAAATTTATCGCTGATACGGAGCAAAGTCGATTCTGCATAGGTCTCTTTGAATTGTTAGCTTGCCGTTTTTGCCAGTAAAGGCAAGCAGTGTTTGAAGAAAGTCCTGTTTTCGGTAATATCTTCCTAGAACAGCCGGGTCTCCTGACTTTATTTCTGGTCAAAGTAGGACAGTTCGCATTAGTTGAGACATTGTCTGTTGTTTGCTATCGAAAAAAATAAAGTACGAAGGAGGCTGAATATTATGTACGATGTTCCTTAAACAAATTTAGGGAATTGCATTTTTTCAAAGTCGGGTTTCAAGCTTCTATGCCTTGTATAATTTTGTTACTCCAAAACATGTTACTCCTTTCCGTAAAAAAATATTCACCAGTGTTGAGTGCTGCTGTGTCTGTCCAGAGTTACACTTCTTGTTTTTAGTTGCATTTGTCGCAATCCCAGTTAACACAATTGGCCCAATCATTTTTTGCTAAATTTTTAATACAAGTTTTGTAACATTTTTATGGAAATATCGTTTTGTATTGAAAATCATTGTACCAGATAGCGTTGCCAAAATCTGTATTATGAACGAATTTGCAGTTGAACATTTCTCTCGCAAATATGTTATAATGCGTTGAAAATTTTGGCTTTGGTAATCACGCAACAATAACTTACGATCATGACAGAAATGATACGAATTCTTGCTTAGAGTTGAAGAGCACGCTTCTGTGTTGTTTGATTAAAGTGATTATAAGACTATTTCACACTGGTGGCAGTCATTTAAGGTACAGCATTAAACTATCGTTTGTTGGTCCTACAGGTTGTGGAACTAGTTGCTTCAAATATTGCAAAAAATATAAAAATCATTAAAAATCTGTGGGAAGTTTCTTTCGCGGTTCGGAATCTCTTATTGATTGGGATGCATTTTTCATAATTTTACTCTATATGAACTATTGCTGCTCTATAATTTTATTCAAATTGTGCGGAATTTTAATTTGTTAGAATTGACAGCTTACGCATTGGGTCGCGAATCGTTTTGAAACCACTCGGAATGTAGATTCCGACATTGCCATTCTGCGCGTAATATTCAAGCTTTCTGTCAGGGTGTCGGAGTCGGAGGTTTTTGGCTGGAGTCGGAGTCAGATTCCTAACAACACTGGGAGTCGGAGTCGGATTTGTTTGTCCGACTCCGACTCCAGAGGTCCAATTGGATCATTTTTTACATCATACTCCTAAATTAGGAATTCCTGTTGAAATGGTGCGACTTCTTTTGAAATTTTCGTTTGGCTGTACACCACGATTTCCATTGATTTTGACAGCCAAATTTCATTCCTTTAATGTTAAAGAGTCGGAGTCGGAAATTTTTCAAAGGTCGAAGTTGGAATTCAGAGTCGGATATTTTACCTCCGACTCCGCAACCCTGCTTTCTGTACTTCGTGCATTGTCAATCAAATGTAATTAAAAGCTTTAAGGCAGCATAGTTTGCACCTTCTACAACAGTGGTTCCCAAACCGGTACGCGCGCCATTAGTGCTACGCGAAGACCCTCATGGTGGTACGCGAGCAGGCCTATCTTCTGTTTTTCTCCACAAAAAAACAGTTTTCCCAGCTTTTGCTTTTTAATAATCGGGTTCTGTTTGTAAATTCTTGCATTTCTGTGTACTTTTCTTGTTGGTTGTAAACAATAACCATTATGTTTGTCACCGCCATTTTGTACATGTCGCTTTTATGTTGAGACCGATTTTCTAAACTTTTGATCGAATGATAGTTGGTTGAATGAGTTCCTGAAACAAAGTTAAACGCGGTGACAGTGCCGGACCCCCTGGTGGTACGCGATCAGAGAAAGGTTGGGAACCACTGCAAGGTAACGCAAGCAGTAGGTGGATTGTAAAGTTAATGCAACTTCATGTTACTTCTTAAAACTAATGTTTGTTTTTTACTGCATCTTATTAAGGCCAACTGCTTGTGTTAGGTGCAGAAAATGATTCCTTTGTTATCAAAAAGCAAGACTGCGTCAAAAGTGATATGGACGACCTCCACTAACGCAGCGAGGAAAGCGTTTGACCCTGACGACGTCACTTGTCAATACGGGTGTGTTGTAGTGTTCAACTTTCTCTCTTTCTGTTGGTTAAAGTTACTAGTTTTTGAAGGTACTCCCTTTGAGTTCAAGTCCACAAGAACATTTGATTTATCACGAATGAAAAGTAGTTCGTTCATGGTGTCGCCAGCTGCACAGGATACCATGTCTGCACCATTCATTCATTTTCATTCCCGCTTTTCCTCTCACGCGGGTGGACGGGGTAACAGCCCTAAGAAGGTAAAAAAATCTTAACGATTTTCAGCAATCTCTGATAGTTCTGCTGGCTCCACACCAAGATGGAAGGGACCAAGCAAGGCCGTGGATGTAGTCACGCCACCTGGTCCTTGGAAAACCTCTGGGTGGATTTCCCGTTGGTATAGTCAGCAAGACTTGCGTCGCCGATCTTTACCGGAGCACTCTGGTCACATGACCGAATCATCGTAGCTGAGATCTCTGTTCGGAAGAAAAGTGGCTCAACATTCAAGGCTTTACGAATGTCATAGCTACGCGCTTTGTCGCGAAGTGTCACACAGTGAAATCCTCGAAAAAATCCCATCTCTGCCGCTTACTCTTGCAGTCATTGCCCAACATTTATGACCGTAGGTGAGGATCGGAACAAATATTTTAAAACTGACAGCTTTGCGATTTTTGAAAGCTCCCGTTTTGTGACCACAGCGATAGAGCTCACGCAAAACTGCGTTTACTTTACACCAGTCCGTCTGCATCACTACCTTGAATTGTACGAAGTTTTTAAGATGGCGTGTTCCATGTCAGGAGCAAAAATAATTTTTCATTTCAACAGCAGTACTTTCATTTCGGTTTAGTTTTATCCCACTGTCAGACCTTCAAGCGGTTCTTTTTCGACTTATTAAACGTTGGTCCAAGTTACGGCTAATACCAAAGGTATTCTCCATTTGTCCGTTTTTTTACTTGAAACTGTCAACAAATTTATCAAGCGTTTCATCCATATTTCGATTCCATGTGGATACAGTTACCGAATATCATAGAAGTTGGGAGGAAAGCAATGACTCGTTATTCTATTAATTGTACGCCGATGAAAGGATGCAGAGACACGTACACCAGTATACTGGACGGGATCGTTGTCGTACCTTGAAAAAATTTTCAGGCACTTATCGTTTTTGATCCTTTATTTCAAATTGCAGGTAATTCTGGAAAACTTGCTGGAGCCGTATTGTGAAGGAGTTCGTAGGATTCTTTTCTGAGTTTTTTTATCTTTCTACAAGATGCTCTTCCGAATGTTTGTAAATTTTAATCACGTAACTTCAGCGTAACCTTTAACAACTGCAACGAACAATCTTCTGTTGCGAGTGGAGATTGCCATTTCCTATCTGTGTTTCGACGCCCTACATGCAGCCTAATTTCTGTTGTGATGTTGATTGACCGTGGGTTAACAACGAACCGAATAAACTTATTTTGCTAAAAATGATTGAATCAAACGAAAGCTCTTTCAAACAAAGGAACAAGAAAACAAATGGATTCGAACATAAAAAAACAGCAACGTTTAACTATCAATTTTGCATACTTGTCCCAAAAGGTCGCTTTTAATGTCATGGCAACAGTTCCGTGATTAACATGTTTATTGCTGCCTTATAATTATTACCTTGTTTTTGCTCGACAAAGATGTCGTTCTCTTCACAAAAATTTTGGTTTCACTCTATCCTGCGGTCCCTGCTATCCCTTGAACAAGCCTTCTTGCTTTCAGAACACAGCCTTATGCCAGTTCCAAGTACATCATAGATGCGATGAGCTTTGAGTTGAACGACCGGCTTAATCATAAAGGCATTTACAGGTAAGAAAAAGAGGATGAACCAAAAGTTATCATTACCTTATCCTGCATTAATGGGCGATGGGGTCATCCTGTGTTTGTGGGTTCTTTTCTCACCCCTGTATTGATGGATTCCTGTACCCTGCATTTGTTTTTTGGCTTATCCCATGATTATGGGCTTTTTTGGGTCACCCTAAACACAATTGCTTATTTGATACAATTACTTCAAACCCCCATCGTCCACGTTACTTGAAAGAAAAGTATGGTTTGGGAAACGTTGGGACTATTTTGAGGTTTCGAAGCTTTCTGTAGCTTTCAACCGCTTAATGTGATTAGTTAAAGTGTTCACTTCTTCGGTACATCCTGTAGACACCAACAGGCCTTGTTAGTCTAGTTGAGTTGCACACAGAGTAAATTGTACAAGGCCGGAACGTGTGAAAATGAGCCTTGTGTTCATCAACGCAGTGTGGGAAAGACCACGAGGTGTAGTTGCGCTGAATTCGTGAAATTCGGCTTTAGACTTCGAGCGACATACTGTATGTTCAAAATTTTCATCACAGTCACGTCGCTGATCCAGGAACTGCAATCACGGGCCTGACGGCCAGAATCATTCCAACTCTGCTTTGGTACATTCTTGTGCCGATCATGTGGCTGGTATGTATGAATGTTTCAGGACTGTACGCAACGTTGTACTGGTTCACAATGTGTAATACTGCGCTCGGTTTGTGGATAGCTTGTCATGCGGATGATAGCCCCAATTCTGTTATTCAAACACTGGACTCGACTTTCCCAGAGTCAACTGCCTAAACTTGTCAATCAACTGACCGAACTGCCTAAACTTGTCAATCAACTGACCGAACTGCCTAAACTTGTCAATCAACTGAAGCGGCAACGCGTTTCACGGGTGCGTTACGCAGCTCAGCGTTCTCTCTTGCTTTTACAGTTTCGCGTTGCGCTACCAAACTTGACAATTTTTCCTTCAACTGCGTGTCAGTCGATGCTGTGGCTTCTTGAGCAAGAGCCATCGCAGCTGTGCAGCAAGAGCAAGTATTGCAGTTGCGCGTCAGTCGCCGGTCGCGCGTACGTCGAAAAGAAGCCCATACCGGTGAGCGAGGACGACTCGCGTGCCGTGTTTCAACTTGTTCAAACTGTTGCGGACGAAGTTACGGCGGAGTACTCAGTTCCGCAGACATGATTTTTCGCCGTATTCGGTGTTGGCAGATAAATCGCAGGATCCTTTCGAGACTACTTATCCGCAATGAAATATGCTTCGATTGTTGTCACTAGAAATTACGCGTTCACGTACTCGTGCTTTTTCTTCACCACTGAGATCAAAGTCTCAACTGTTGTTCCACAAGTATTTGGAAGACGGGCATGTATCAATGGTACAGCATATTTGTCGATTGTGTTAAATAATTCGGCTTTACTGTATATGTGTTTGTGAATGAATATTAGATGCATCGGAGTGTATGTGTTGCTATCGTGAAAAGTACTTGTTTAGACAAGTGTTACTTGTGCTGGAGCAGTGACATATACAGCGTTTGCCTTGTGCAACATCTTGTGAGACGGGGCTCTTGCCCAAATGCATCTGTTGTAAAGTACGCAAATTTGAATTACCTCCGCTCTTGCTGGGCGTATGTGTTTTGAGTGCATTGTCTCGATCATCGAACGTAGTAAGTTACAGTTCATTCAAGCTAAAATCGATACCATTTCGGTTTTGTTTAATAAGACATTGACTGTCGACCTTGATTTCGGGGATCGTTTTCATGAAAACTTTTCACGTAGGAGACGTATAAAACTTAACGCCACTCCTGGTAGGAAAGATAGTTCTGCGAGCTCAACGATAGGTCGGGGCAGAATCTTTGTACTGTTCAACATCAATTACGAACGAAAACTTAGTCCAAATTGGTGCATGTGATGATTGCTGTTTGTACGTGCATGGCAGTTGCTTGCAGTTCGATCGATTCATTGTTGCAGTTACCCGGAGCCGTCTTGCTTATCGGTAGAGCGCATTTCGTTTATTGAGGCGTGAGTGATTACTGCGCTCTGACCGAAGTGTTCTTGCTGCCTCATATTCAGTTATGTTTCTTGCGTCGTTTGAACTGGCTGCTTCTGCCGTACGATTATCGTTATGATTATTTTCTTGTTTCTAGTATGTTGAAACTCAGTTCTTTAAAGCTTAGTAAATATACTCACTTGATATTTGCATCGATAGGCCGTTTTGTCACAATTTAAAGAACTGTATTCTTAGCGGAATGGAGAGGCAGCTTTTGCGACCAAAGGAGTTGTCAGTTGAGTCTGAAGCTCCAGGTGCTGCTCGGGTTTTCGCGTTCTGGCTGCGCACTGTCGAAGACTTCCTGTCTAGTCTCCGTGAATTTCGCGCTGAGGAAGATCCCCAGGTGAACGCTCAAGGAATCATCGTGAGTTGTCTTTCCCCTGCTTTTTTCCCCTATGTGGAAGATGCTGCTGGTTATGACGAGATAGTTGATATCCTTAAACGACTCTATCTTAAGCAGAATAACGTGCATGCCAGACATTTGCTTGTCAGCAGAAAGCAAACACCGGGCGAGTCTATCTCTGAATACCTACAAGCGTTAAAAATCCTCGCGAAAGAATGTTCGTTCACTGAAGTGTCCGCAAACGCTTACAGAGAAGAATTGACTCGCGATTTCTTCATTAACGGACTGGCATCTTCGTCTGTACGACAACGCTTATTAGAAAAAGACGATCTTACCCTTGTTCAAGCGTATGAACTCCTGACGGTTTTGATCATGCCCAACGTCAAGCTATCTCGGTCAGCCGAACGGCGGTGCTGTCCGCGACCACGGCAGGTGTTGCTCTCGAATCAGCCGAGGAAGAAGCCTTGTCAAGCAACTTTACTTCGGAAGCCACTGTAAGAATTCGCTCTTGTGTCTTTATTGCTGCGGAAAACCTCACAGCCGTCGTTCTCAGTGCCCTGCCCGTAATTCGAACTGTTGTACCTGTGGCAAACGAGGCCATTATTGACGCGTTTGCAGGTCAGCTACTCCACGCGAATCAACAGATGGCCCCAACCGGTCCAAAATGACTGCAACTACTGGGTCGCGATCCCTGCTGGCTAGTGCTCCGTCAGATCTGGAATCGGCCATAGTTAAAGGATCGCTAGAAAGCAACCCTGTTCATGTGCTTATCGACTCGGGTGCCTCATAGAATTTTGTAGATACTGACATTGTTCGGAAATTGAGATTACCTATTGCAGGAAGAGCTACTTCGATCGCGATGGCCTCTGAGGTGTCAATGCAGACATTTGGGAGAGACTCTGGTGTCTTGAGCCTGATGGACCGCCAATATCCTAATGCTTAAGCTATGTGCTGACGTGATTGTTGGTCAATATTTTTGAAGAGGCATGCCTCCATCCATTTCGTTGTGAATGGACCAGAAGAATCTCTATAAATACGCCAATGACTGCGGACCCTATACGACTGTCTGTCGCTGCTGCGAAGCAGGAAGCACCTCGGCTTCGAATTCCTATCGCCCGACGTCAAGCCCGTGACTTCCAAGTCTCGACGTTATAATCAAGAAGACCAAGCGTTCGTCGAAGCTTAAGTCGGCCGTTTGGTTGCCGCCGATGTCATTGAACGTCAAGGTCACCGTGGAGGACTCAGGTCCTTGTCAAGCAAAAGGAAAAAAAGAGGTTGGTCCTAGATTATTCTTCTACCGTTAACCGTTTCACCGTGTTGGACGCTTATCCGCTGCCTAATATCGAAGATTTAGCAAACAAGGTCGCTCAAGACATACTATAGCTCAATCGATTTGCGACAAGCCTATTATCAAGTACCCCTCTTACCTGAAGAGACATTTCACCGCTTTTGAAGCTGCTGGTCGTCTCTACCAGTATGAAAGGCTTCCGTTCGGGGTCACCAATGGGGTTTCTGCGTTCCAAAGGACGATCGACGCATTCACAAAAACCCACCGCTTGCAAAAGGTGTACGTGTACTTAGATGACCTGACCGTCACTGGGGCTACTCTCGAAGAACATGACAGAAATCTGAAGCTTTTACTTGATGCTGCCTCCAGTTGCAATATTACGTTGAATGAGTCCAAATCCCAACTTCGCGTAAGAACTCTTGACATGCTTGGCTACCGCGTTTCGTTCCAGCAAGTGAAACCCGACCCGCAAAGGCTGCAGCCCTTATTAGACTCAGTGCCGATTCTAGATTGAAAAAAATGGAGGCCACTGCGGGGCCAAGAAAAAAATTAGGGTGTCCAACATATATGTCTCTCCTGCATGGTGATTTTCCGTTGTAATGAAGATTGATTTGCTATGATTAACCCTATCAAACAGTGGCGATTCTAGAATTAAAAAAGTGTGGGGCAAGGAAAAAGTAAGGGCGCCAACATAAATGTCTATCTTGCATGTTGATTTTTCGTTGTTTTGAAGATTAAGTTGCTATGATAACCCTATCAAACCCAACACAGGCTTGTGTATATCGTTAAATATGAACTAGCGTTATTATTCACCAGAGACACCTCAACGCCATTGTAGATGCAATCACACACGTGTCTTGCTTTGTCGAATATTCTGTGCTAACCATGCAACTAACACCGCACTACACATCTTAAACGAAACATCATTTCCCGTACACAATTGTACCAACCCCACATGAACGAAAACAGCTCTACGTAAGTGAATGCAATTCACGTGAAAGCGAAATTGTTCCAACCACGAATTCCATCTTGACACAGAGACAAGTAGGCTGTTGATAGCCAAGTGGTTTCATCAAAATATTCTTACTAAAAAGCACATAAAAACAAACCATCTGCCAAAGAATTGGTGACTACTGACTAATCCGTTTTTGTGGTAGCTTATGGAGATTTTGTGATTGTGGTGTAACCATAACAATGTTATGCAGCTACGTACTGTTGCAACCTCTCCGGTGGTGTTGCGTTGATTGTGTGATTTACCACGAACGGGATGTGCGTGAAGAACAACACCATACATATATGTGGCGCG
>JGI24022J15233_10002404_pt1 | contig 17494 bp, 6 predicted proteins | sample Ectturendosymbi2_FD_15233 | JGI IMG/M metagenome (IMG submission 15233) | reverse complement strand
TAATTCAAGCCATTGGTCACGAGTAAGCGAAAAGCAGCCAGCAATTGCATCCACCAATCGGCCACTCACCAAGCAATAGCAACGGGCATGCAAGCGCTGAGATACACCGGCGTAAGTGGTCCATTGTTCACAGTCATCGTTCAGTGTCGGTGTTCGTTTTTTTTATTCGGCAGACACGCGGCGAAAGAAGCTAGTCGACGAATTTCAGGCATGCAGAGGTGGGCCAATTACGAAACAGCAACACCACAACTGAGCTCCGGCACATAGCCCAAGGACATTACACAGGCAGCCGCAGCTTCGAGATGATAATAATCAATAATAATCGCCAGTCGAGATTTGCTTTCAGTAAGATCGAAGCCGACCAATACCGCCTGGGCAGCCTAATTTCAGCAAAAGCTCATTGTGGTACTGCAGTGCAGAATACCAGCATCATCGCAACATGTCACAGTCGAGTGTCATTACGTCGCAGATCATGCTAGGCCTGTCTGCTCAACCCCTACGCTTTAACCTCCGCTCTGATGAAAGCTACTTGAAGTGAATCTATATGGATCCATAAGAAAACTTAAATTATTCTACAGCAAAGGACTTGAGTGTTTGAAAAATGCCAGCGCCAATTATGCTGTTTTTCCGCACATTTACAATGTCTCTATCGGTCAGACACCCTGGACAACCAAAAGTTACATATGCAACCTGAGAAATGCAAAACCGAAACTACGTCAGATAATAAGGCTATGCACACACTGATTAGATCACATGCGCCGTGGAATTAGGCCAACTTGACAGACAAGCATCAGCTACTGCGGTTAGAACAAACCTATTTGGGTTAGTTGAGCGCCTTACGTAACATGTAAAGCACACGCGCACAAAAACTCGGGATGACGGAATGCGTTTCTGTAAAAACATCAGCGAAGAAAATTTCTACACACCTTTCCGGTTGATCCGTTGGCAACGGACGGAGGTTTGTGGACTGAAGGTCCCGTACCGTCAAGCATGATATCGTTCGCATCTTCATCTTCAGGCCTGACATGAAACAACACAAACTGCCGGGCAAAGCGAAAACAAAGTATGACTCTCGCAGAAGTAACGTGGGTTATGCAGGAGTTTGAAAGATTCAATTCAATACTAAACCTCGCCAAATTTTTGCGATGAGGCAAGTCGTGAAGTCGTAGGACAAAACCACAACAATCACACATCGCTATTTATTGCACAAGATACCAAACACGACCGGTAGTATCGGCATTAAACCAGGCAACCTCAGCAGGGGAAAAACAAACGAACATTCGCTTGTACCACGTGCTCGCAACTACGATTGATACTCTACACGAGCGCAGCTGAAAAGCGTCACTTACTCATCTGGTTCTGATGATCTTCCGAAATCTGTAAAATAATATAACATGTGTTAGGAAGATCATCCAAGCAGTGGTGCCAAGGCAACTGCAGTCCATGGAAGTCATTTTACTGAATCAAGGAATCGTTAAGTCGCCTTGTACAGAATTGATTTTAAATATCGGCCTATTTCCAACGACCCTTATGCCAAGAAAACGATCAAAATATAACTACATATCTCCTCCGACTCGACACGGTTACATCCGGACATGAAGTTGACTGCTGTTGAGCAAAGCAATCCCTTGCGAGTCACAATCGCTACAGATGTTCCGATACACACCCAAGGATCTTGGCAAAATTATCTCATGCATGCAAACTTCGTTGCAAAATCAACCTGCGATGGCATAATAATTACACACAATATGGAAAAAAGCCAGATTAGTTTCAATTTACGCAAAACTAACTTCACGAAAATGTTTTCGAAGAAAATGGCTGCCAAACTTCGATTTCATTTTACTACACCCACGATGTTACGCATCAACTTCAAACAGAGAACAAAGTGAAAGAACCCACCACGGTTGGCAGCGTATCTTCAGACCGACAACATTTGCTGCACTCGAGATCAATGCAACGCAAAGCAGATTATTTCATTAAAATTGATCTCAAGGAACCCGCAACGTACATTACAACTCATAGATAATTCAGCTGCAAGGAATTAACTACCGCAGGGCGTAGCCTCGTTTCTTCGGTTATGGCGCTTGAATTATATCCGATAGTAACAGTCATAAAACAAGCACTGGTGACAAGCGGGTTTGTCAATGATATGCAGAGTTCATGTTTGCAAACACTACCTGGTTAATCATTGAAAACACTGCCAAAATCTGCAGAGCAGCTAAACCAGTTTTCATAGTAGCATAACTTATCAAAGCACAACACTATAGCTACTTTGGGACAAGCTTCGCAGACATTTTCCTAACTGGGGTACATGGACCACTGGAGGTTCGAAAAGATATTAAACAAAATGAAAAAAATCTCAAATATACGTTGCACTGACTGACCGCTGCTACAAAAATTTACCGCAGTGATTTGCAACTACAACGATTTCACAAACTTTCGCAATCGCAAATATTGGTTGTTGCGCCATCTTAAATTTCGCAGTTGAAATGTGGTTTACAATGTATCTCACGTCTATGACGTAATAATCAAATGACTTATCGCTACTCGGGAATGCTCGCGACTTTTTAAACATATTCACAAGTAGGGATCCCTGGCCCAAAAAGTTTGGGAAACCCTGAACTAGACAGCATTGCTGAGCCGTTGGCTGGCCAGAAGAGCGACAGGATTGGAGATATTTTGCATAAAATTATTTTAAAATCACTAAAATAAATGACGCAGACGATTGCAAAACTGCGTAGTCGGCAGTATACTTTCCACTACAAATTTGTCTTTAAACTTCTATTCCATAGAATACTTTTCCAAAGATGCGCTACGTGTTGTTTAAAACAAGGGACAGTTTCAGTTAAAAACACTGCCAGGAAATCGTCACTTGACGAAGACTCGTATACGCGGATGGGACAAAATGAGATAATCAAACTTTCTCAGTAAGCACAAAGTGCTGTAGCATCGTTAGCAACGCTGACTTCCAACGCTTAGTTGGATGAGAGGAAAAGGAACAAAACATTACTTTGAAAAGACCGAACGAAACTAGTCGACGGTTGCTGGTCGAAATACAACTTCAGCAGCAAAAAGGTTATCGTTCAAATTTCAATGCGTAAAGTCGCAGCCGTGGTTCTCATCAACCATTCAACTCACTGTCGCAGTATCCTTTCCTCCACGTCCACCAGACCAAGATACCGATGAGTAGAACTCCAAAAATTACGCCAAAAACAATTCCTATGATTGCTCCAACGTCTTGGCTTTCTACAAAAACAATATACTGTAGTTGCGTCATCACAGCAGTTATTTTCCGTCGTCTGGTGGTGAATGAGCAGAACACTATAGTATAACATCAAGATACTGCGGAAAAATTGGTGTTATACAAAGAAATTTATATGCATAGCCCCACAGGAATGGTGATCAGGCGAACAAAACTTGGAGAAATATTCTGCAAACACAAGATGCGTTGCAATCAAGAAACTGGATCACTGTATTTAGTCCGACCTCCAGTACTTCATAATTGACAGGACTAATTAAAAAAACAAAAAACGAAAACAAGTTTCCCCTAAATCATTATTGCTTGCATACGCTTGATAAGACAAAAACACACCATCATAGGTGCTACTGGCAGAGACTCCAGAAACCCTTCTTGAACTAAAAACAGCTTCGTAATCGTGGACGATAAGTTCAAAGCGAAAACACTTACGACTTCACAACTTGGAATCGTTAATGGTGAATGCTTGTGATTGCAAACATTCCATTAACTTTACTAATTGCATCAAACTATAACAGCGCAGATCCACCGACTGACGGTGATTTAACCAAAATGGTGCACCACAAATAACTGTACCACAGATGTTCATAACGAACGGTATGTCCATTGAACGCTAAACAACGTGCCATGAGATCACATTGGTACTGCTTTTAACTTGCACTTCGCAAAACTGTCAACACGATAGCAATGCAGCAAACGACCGAACACAGCATGCGTTCCGATGCGAAGCTCCGCAACTGGCGGCTCGTGCCACTGAGTGTTGCACTATCTGCTGCCCGCGAAGAATGCCGATACTCAAAACAAATATTGTCAATGTGTCTAAGTTCGGTTGAGTATAGATTGTGATGTCTTCTGTGGGGACGTCAATTAGACAACTCGGTGTTGTGAAATTCGACGATCAACTTAGGTGAAATTGCATTTCCTCACTGACAAGCCTTACTAGACGCCACTGGTTCCTCTACTAATTGCTAAAACAACCCACAAATTTTGTTTCAGTAGTAAACCATGTGTGATGTTCTCAGCAGTAGTGCGCTGCCTTACTTCTTGATCCCCCTTTCGCAAAGCCAACAACATCCATACAAAAAAACAATCGATAAATGCTGGTTACAAGCGGTAGAAATTTAGCAGAAACCATACTGAAGTAGTTTTCTTTACCACGTGCGTTATTTACGACAACTGAACTCTCAACTACAGCACAAGTTACCAATGACTTGCTCTATTTTACGTTTTACAAATTGAACTATTCCATTAAGTACAAACAAGCTTCCATGTCCAACAACACGCAATTTAAACAACTTATGAAGTACAAAGCGTAAAAAAGGGCGACATAGTGGAGCTGGGTCATGTCACGTGGACGATGATCAACGAGCAACATGAACATCAAAACCGGAACACGGGTTGGTGCATGCACAATCGACGATGCTTCATGATAACTTGAACTTTCAGTTTTACACCAACTGAAAGCTGCTGCATCCTTAGCTGCTCGGCAAAACAGTATTACCAAAAAAAGTACTTCTTTATAACTGTACCACAGTGCATCGGCTGTATTGCAGTAACGAAATGATGCAAGCAATACGTAAAGTTTCCCTTTGTACGACGCACTGTCAGTAAAGCTTGATTGCTTCATGAAAACTCGCCAAACAAAAAAAAAACTTGAATGATCTTGTAGTTAATGGATACGATTGAAAAAAAGCCATTCGTGTTGTCGTGAATCGTGCAAAAAAAGCAAAAGAACGAAAGCGATTCGCTTTGCCTACCTGGAACGTACGGTTCATCTGCAAATACCATAACCAAGGTATGTACGAAAGCCACGATTACAACACGGTACGCTAATTACAATCGGCTGCAGGCACTGCGTCACCTTCTTGTAATGATGCATGTCTATTAAGAGAATGCACAAGCTTCGTCGACAAAAACAAAGTTGAACAGCAAAATAACTGCACTTCTAATTTTTAACGGACATCAGTTGCTGGGTTAGAAATCGGTGTCTACGTAGTTTAACTTATGTCAAATTAAACATACATTAAACATGTATAAAGAACTTGATGAATGCCTTAACGAGTAAGTGACGCTTTTCAGCTGCGCTCAAACTTACAACTGGTCCTGCATATCAACAGCGTATTGGTTCGAAGCACAAAAATAATTCTGATTAAATTACACGAATCTTTAGGCGGGCAAAAATCATTAATCTGAATGCTCAACCTCGAACGCAATGAAGAACCGAAAAACGAAGGTTTATCTCCATCACATAAAACATCTACGCCAATAAAGTACTTTGTCGCATTTGCTAGGTCACATGTCACGCTGCAGCACTTGGGTGCTTCCACGTGATCCTATGATTAAGGATAACAGAATGCAGACTCCCTAAATCGAGTCCATACCAGTTCACTAGTTGCTACTAACTGCAGCCGACGGTCAAGATGGTCAACCACTACCAGTGGCAGAGATCCACTTCAAAAGCAGGTAAATTGCGCACATGAAAATAGTGGAGGCTGTTTTAGTTCAATAGTTGGTCACTGCCTGGGTAAATAACAGCAAGTAAAGATTACTCTTTCGCATAACAGACACAACAACTGCGTTTATTGCTACGGCGGATACAACTGACGATAGTGCAATCCACTTACTTGTAACAATTTTAACTGCAGTGCATTGTTCAGATCCCTGGCTATTCTCTGCCTTGCAGTAATAGATTCCCTTGTCACCCGCAACGACTTTCTGCCGAAGAAGAACAGAAGTTTAACAAATCCAAAACAAAGCAACAAAAGCAGGTGGTTTCACTCGCTGCATGAAAGTTAATCGTTTCAACAAAACAAGACCGGCATATTAAGTACTGTTGTTACCGAAAAAGTCAGTGTTCCGGTTTGCTTGCTGTAAGTGTAACTCGTATTGGAGTATCTTGAATCTTTCTGACCCCCGCCTTCAGGTAGAGGCAAATTATCTTTGTACCAAGTGTACTGCGGCGCCGGAACACCTGCACAAGACGTACTGACTTTCAGTTTTCATTCGCGAGAGAGGTGATCACAGTAAGACAAACACACCTAATCTTTCAACATCGACAACAACAACGAATTCGCAACTCAGCTACCAATTCGCAACAAAGCTGTGTTTATAGCGAATTTCGGCATATATTGTCTAGCTAGTAGATGTAACCAACGCAGCTCGAACGATGTAACGAGACGTGCGAGTAAAAAATTTTATTCTTGCATTCCATGAACTGGTTATTGAAAAGCATCGGCAAGCAATTCGGAAACAACCTTCCTTGTGCGATCTGCACAATTTGCCGCTGGAATGCATTTCGACCTGAACTCGGACAACGGCATTGTGACGGATGACATTGGGCACGGTTATAGGCTGACAAGGAAAAAGTTAATGAGCAATTCGACTACCTTGGGCAGATGCTGTTCGCGTTGATTTTTTAGTTGCCATACATTAAATTATTGTCTTCATCAGCCACACCATCTAAACATCCGATGCCCTAATTATAGGAATGTCGTCCCATAGCATAACTGCTCTGACAAAAGTTTCCAATTAGATACAAGTTGACATGTTGTGACCTCATATAAAATTAACACGAAGCCACTACGCAGTTATTCAGCATTTCTCGCCACAAATGCATGAACGTTTGACTTTAATCACACCAGGTTCAAATTCGAATTGCACCATATATAACTTCCGCCATTAACAAAATAATTAAATCAAGGACCTATCACAAGCGATCTTTGCTATTGCATTACGACTCTGCGAGGTATAGCGTTACAATGTTGCTAAAGCAGGAGCGCCAACCTAAGTAGGTCTCTCCTGAGAAACAACCCTAGAATAACGGTTAAAGCCTTAACCAAACGAAGACGAGCATTTTTACATTACCCAACGATTTTACTTTTCCTGTTGCGCAAAACGGATAAAACATTTACTTCAACAATGAGGAAACTGCAACACGGAACAGCCTTTCGACGAAGGCACATCCAAAATCATTTGCATCAAAAGTGAACATTGTTCCACGAACTGAATGAATTCGTTGCGTGGTGCGTATTTCTCTGAAAAGGCATCCTTTACGACAGACTATTGTCAAAACCAAGTGGCACCAGCGCGCAATGATAAAAATTCGACATTGCAAAGGAAACATGCAACACAGAAGGTAAAAATTGTTTATTTAGTGAAGTCACTCAATGCGACAGTCATGCTTTAGCAAATTCTGCTCTCAGTTTGTTGACAGAACAAGAGCCTTTGTCTGCAGTTTTACGGTCAAATTCAATAAAAGTCAATTTAACTTCCCTACCTTCAGCAGAATAACATCGGAACTCTGTAGAAAAGCCAAGAGTAATTGCGTGGTCACTGGGAAATTGACAAGAAGGTTTCGATGGAGGAACTAAAAATAAAAAAGCATGCCAATAACAAACGCAGTGACATATAGTGGACAGTTCCACCTATATACAGAAATTGTTGGCGACACTACCACTTGCAAATCTTTTCTGCCAATCACAAGTTTTGCTGCATCTCTAAAGCTTTAAAATCCAATACTTCAATTTTTTAATATTTAATATATTTTAATTGTTTGTTGAATAAATCAAAAAAAATGGAACAAAATATTGAATTAATGAGTTTTTGAACGAATGAGTTCATTTAATTAAATTTTTGTCTAAAAAGGAAGCGTTATCTTCACATGGCTTCTTGCATTCGAAGAGACAAGTACAGAGAGGAAAAAGCACCATGGTAGCTTATCATTCAATGAAAACCAACAAGCCTTTTCATAGGATTGCTTACCTTAATTTAGTACACATCTCATAAAAGAACACACGCCCAAGTCAAGGGTACATCTTTTTGACACCCATACAAACAAGTAGCAAATACGAGGAGTATACAAAAAAAATTAAATTTTACCACACAATCTACCGTTTGAAACTGCCACAGCTACGCCAAGGATACGTTTGAAACAAAACAAAATGGATCTGCCTTAGGCGTATTCGTGTGAAGTAAAGATTCGCATAAAATGAGCAAAATATTGTTTGACAGCACGTTTTCAAAGGTCCTTATTGATTGTCATCGACGTTTTGCATGCGCTTTACAGCAGCACTAGTTCTGTTCATTGACATAGCTCAAAATATGCGTCAGCGCATATGGAGACGCCAAAGTGCAGACTGTACGAAGTGCCACGCACAACGTTTAGCTAATCAAAACTTTGTCAAGGTTTCACCAACTTGGGAATTTTTCAAACTGCTGATTCACCAACGCTGAACAACCAATTTTTATCCATGAACCAAAACTCACCCAACACAGTTAAGTTGTATGTTCCCCGAGCCTTGCTTGGAGTATCCGTGGGAATGGTTGCAATGCATGTGTAAAAACCTGCACAAAGGGGAAGTTTTCGTAGTTTAACAACACACAACGATGTTTTTAAGAAATCACAAACGGATGGTCTATGGACTGTCACTTTCTTTACCAAGGCTTTCCAAAGGTTTAAAACAGGGGTGGGGAACCTGCGGCCCACGTGAGCATTTGATATGGCCCGTATCAAAATTTTCTTCACTTAAGTTAAGAGTACAACATCGCGTGAAAACGAAGCTCCATGATAGACAGGTTGCATAGATAGTACGGCAAGAGAAGTCGCTCTTCCTCATATTTATATAAAGGTAGAATTTTAGGATGAAACTAACTGATTTTTGCGGCCCGCCAGCGATAATGCCCATTTCATGCGGCCCAAGATTGTATATAAGTTCTACACCCCTGGTTTAAAACATGCTCTGCACAAAGTCGTCGAGATACGTAAACGAACAGCAGAATCCAGAAAACCAAAAATAAGTTAGTCATTCACATCACCACAGGCCTCTGGTTGTTTTGAGCACGCACGTGATAGATCTATAGTAAGTTAAACTTGGTGAATACCATCTTAACTTCCCATGTCACGCAAACCACCATCTGTAAAAGCAAGGAAATCATAAATACTTTTTGAAACGTTTTAGTTGACGCTTGTCATTCAATGCACCTGCTGTCTTTATTTTTTCAGCATTTCTGAAAGAGAACCGAGCATCTTCAACTGCTTCGCTAACACCACATTTCAACGCACTTATTGCTCAGAACACTGGTCAGCCTTAAAAATTATGAGTTAGCTTCTCCTTGTTAATCTTGCTTGAACACTGCATCGTAAAACTTCATGTGAACACACTTAAAAGAAAGCTCTCCAGTTGTCGTGGGTCAGTAGAAAATCAATATGTTTCCTCCTCGCGTCAAGGAGACTGCCAAATCTGACTTGGCCTTTTGCAGAAGAGGCTTTACTTAGAATAATGCACCACATGCAAAAAACATCTTCTAGTTAGAAAACGGTGCAGCACATGGTTCAACAGGACAAAACGTGAATCATCGATACACTCCATAACAAACAAAACATCGTACATGAATCGAGTACAATTTAGAGTGAAATGATTTTTTAAGTTTCAGTTATTTGGTTTGAATTAAATCCAGTCATTACTTATTGTAACAGAGTTTTGGCACGGCCAGCCACAAACCACAATTTGTTGAATGAGTATACAGTAACTTTCTGCTGGAAGTGTTGTCAAGAGACCAACACATGCATAATTTTTTGCATTTTGCAGACCAACAGCTGATTGGCCATTTGTCTGTTGATTTTACACATTGAGTTTTGAAAACAATTATTGACCCAAAGGCCAGCAGATAACCAGGTGGTATGATAGAATCACTGAGTTGATTTGGCCAATATTTGGTGTGGAATTGACACTAGTTGTTGGGAAATGCAAGGCTCGTCAAGACAGTCCCATTTAGTGTTTATTGCAATGGAGGTTACTTTGATGATTTTTCATGAGCTGTGTATACTTCCCCAACCGATATCAGTGCTTCTCAACCACTTTTTGTCCCAAAAAATCATATGACCATTAGACTGAGAAGCAGCAAAATGGCTTTGCATTTAAATATGATTTGATGATTGAAAAAAGTTTTGTTGTTTCGTCAAACATCCCACCACCCAACCACAATAGTGGAACATTATTTCAAAATGATCTGTCCACCTGTGGGGGATATGTCCCACTTTGAGAAACGCAGATCTACAGCTAAGCACAAAAAGCCAAAAATTTGTAAGTTAGCCACATTGTTCCAGCTTTCAACTACACCCCTGGTACACACACTGGTGTACCCTATATATCCAACTAAAGAGCATTGATTCAAATCTTTTTAAAAACATTTGCTCCTCTAAAGAGGAAATATGAGCAAGAATGATGGCGCAATTGTTATGGGAAACCAGTACTAAATCTTCACATTCTGTAATTTGCAAATAAAAGATATTTACAAACTTTCACNATCATACCTGATTCAGTTCTTTTAATTTTGTTAATCTCTAAACTGGATGGAGTCTTCAGAGCAAAATGGTTTGGTTGCTGTGGTGGTTGGTAGATCACTTGACCATTGTGAATAATATTTTTTGCATCAGTAGCACCATACACTTTTGAATATGTCCATTCCAGATAACTGTTGAGAAAATGTTTCACAACAATAATATTTTTACAGAGTGTTGCAAAGTAATAAAATATATTTTTCCTTAAAATTGAAGACCTAAAACACTACTTAGTTTCTTGAAAGATGCTAACACCACAAAAACTTTCACACAAAAATGACACTTCTCAGATTATGGAGATGAAAAGCTCACCTCTGTTGTTGGGAACCAACTGTAGTTGGTGTGAATGAACAATCCAGCACCACATTTGTGTCTTCTTTAACTTCCTTGTTTAAAGTGCCAACTGTGCCACCCTCGATTGTTAGTCGTACACCTTGGGCTGCTATGACTAAATTAAAAGAATATTGTACCTTCATTGTGGTTATGCACAACTTTCACTACAGTCACAACTAACGACATACAAACACCTGTTTATGGAAAAATATAGTCATATGTCACATAATCAGAATGACAATCAGATAAAAAATCAGGCAGTAGTACATTGTATGCACTTACCAAGGTGTAGCATGACAACACTCACATACTTCCAAAAGCGATACATCATTCTTTTTCTAAAAAAGAAAGTTGTTGTGAATAACAATGTCTGTAAATAATTCACTTTAGATTGCTAGTCCCTGGATGATGGTTGTGCTTCCACAAAATACACGTGGGACATGTGTGATAAGGGTACCATCAAACACTGTCAGTCCATTCTACTATGAATGACCTGATCAAGCTATTAAACACAACAGAAAATTACATTTTTTAAATGAAAAAGCACATTGAAAGGGAAAGGTTTCTCAGTGATAGTAATTTTTATGCATTCAAAAAATAAAGTTTAGACCATAAAACTAGATAAAGATTAGGATCCACTAAGGCTGATTAAACCTTAAATATACATTAGTCTCACACAAACATTGATTTTCCACCAAATCATTTGTATACATTCTGTGAAAAGAAAACAGCTACACCAACAATTTTAGACAGTTCACTTACTTAATGTCATAAATTTTGCAGGTTTTGCTGAAAAACTAGATTGCTTACATATTTATAGCCCTGATGGACTCGTAGAAACCAGCAGAACTAAAACATGTCATGACCAGTTGTTTCAGTACAACCACAAAATCTTGACCTCTACTAAGCAAACCATTTAATGTTGTGATGCATACAAATCACTCATTTAAACTGACCAAACCACATATTTGTCAGTGCGTTGCACAAGGTGTTGATATGCAAGCATAGGTGAGCACATGGTATAATTGTAAAGCCACAGCAGCGAATCGATCGCAATTTATTGCGTAAGGAAACTAGTTTCGTGTGTGCTACACATCTTCAGCCCTTATTCAAATAGAATTCTATTTAGTTTTTTCTCCTTACTTTCCTTCAGACGACAAAGGTAGAATTTTAAGAAAATATTAATGAATTTTTGTGGTCCGCTAGAGAAATTGCACAATTCATGTGGCCCATTATAATAGATAGGTTTCCTAATCCCTGCTGTATAGAATGAAAACATCAACTCTTTTCATACAATATCATACAAATTACATTATGAGCATCCATCAAAACTTACCTTTGCTGTCTTGTGTAAAGTAGCTTTGTCCAGAGATCACAAGAAAATATTGATGAAATTACAAGCGTCAGAAAAGGAGATTCACTTTGCCTTCTTTTTAAAGATTTTATGCAGACTTAAGTTTATACTTCACCAAACACTTGAGTAACTGCAAAATACCCAATTAACAAACTTGAGACATATCAAAAAGGTGAGAACACATTCAAAAGACCAACTCCATTGAAATATGCAATTCTCTTATCACCAAATAATTAAGAAATGAGGTTTGAACCAGAAATGCTAGAAAGTCAATCAAGGGCTCAAAAGACTCAGATTCTAGCCTAGTTTCCCTTGAAAACTTGGACCCTAGGCCAGGTAACATGGGCCAAAATTGCTAAAAACCTACCTCACTTATGACGTCACTCACAAAAATACCGAAACCAAAAATCATAATTTTTTTCATTGCAGATTTGCCGAGTCTTTTCAGGGTTTGAACAGCTCTCTAGCACAATCCGCCAAGGAGCTATGCTGTTGGTAAGTTAACCGAAATATCCCTGTTTTTACCCGATATCCAGGTATGATATATTTGTACACCAGCAGCCAAAGTGTTAATATTCAAATTGTATATGATTGGATGAGATTTATATACCGTATTTTTCGGACCATAAGGCACACTTAAAATCCTTTAATTTGCTCAAAAATTGAAAGTGCGCCTTATAATGCAGTGTGCCTAATGTATGAATCTGGTTGTGCTTTCTTATCTTGAACCAATTTTGTGGTAAACGGTAAACGGTGCTATTTATTTAATTGCTAGTTACGATTTTTTTGTAAACAGACCATTGTGTTGCATAATAAACCAATAACAATAGCGATGAGCAACGTCCCAGAGTAGCTAGCACATACCACAGATCCTACTACTCAGCGGGGCTCCAGACTACATTGTCGCATTCCGAATCAATCACACACACAACTTTTATTTTAATCTATGTGTGTCTAGCGAATTAGACATGTTTGACAGATTAAATTCCCTTGTACGTAATGACAGATTAAACTCAGTGACGACTCATTCACTCGGGCGACTTCGGAACTCGGAAGTTACTGCGAAAGAGTTGAATACAGTTTGACTTATCTAAGTTTTGCTTCATTTAATGCGTCTTATAATCCGGTGTGCCTTATGTATGAAAAAGAAAACAGCTAGCATTCAATTTTTGATACCGCGCCTTATACTTCAATGCATCTTATGGTCCAAAAAATACGGTATACCCAAAACACCCCAAAAAATACGGTATACCCAAAACACCGGTATAAATGAAATATGCACAAACATCTACCCGTTCTACCGTATTTACTAGATTGTTAGCTGCTCTTGAATGTAAGCTGCACAAAATGGTGAAAAAATTAGTGTAAGCCGCCCTTGAACGAAGGTTACCTAAACTCAGATATTTTTGCATACTAGCATGTTTTGTGTTTATTCATAACCCTGGTAATGATGCTCACACCACTACAACTGCATTCTGTTCAACTGTAAACCACACAAAATGATGAAAAAAAAAACCTAGCCGCTGCGACTTACAATCGAATCTATAATATGGTACAGTCTGATATTTGAACTACTGTGATTTGCACAATAGATTAATCAAAAACTGTTTTAAGTGCAATGTCACCCTTATATTGTTATAATTACATAGTTATTTATAAGAACTGTATCACTTTGCATTCCACTCTTATAAATGAGTTAATTTTGACTGAAACCTAACCCAACAACATAAACACCTTGCCCTTTGTCATAGATCAGTAGTTTTTATTAAACTTTCTTATCCATGCCCACATTTTTACTTAAAATGGTTCATGGCTCAACATGTGTTACAAATTTTTGCCAAACAATAAAAACAGAAACGTGCAGTAGCAATGTTTGACATTCAGCCAGCATTAATGCCAGGATTGTGGAACCGGAGCCCAAGCAATTTTGGATAGCTGGAGCCGGAGCCAAAAGCTTTTAGATGGTGGAGCTAGAGCCTGAAATTGGGGTTCAATTCCACAGACATACTTTGTTGGGCAAGTGAGTTTTACAAATAATGCAATGGTTTTTAGTGTGCAATGGGCCAAATTGTTCTGGAGCCTGAGCCCAAAACTTCTAGATGTTGGAGCTGGAGTCAAAAATTTAGATGCCTCGAACTGGAGCCAGAAATTTGAGTTCCGGCTCCACAGGCCTGGTTAATGCTGAGTAGCTACACCGCAATGGGCCTGTCATGACATCGCAACAGATCGCCTGGATCAGATGGTCTCTGGTACTACAGAAACCTTTTGAATTTCTTTCCACCATTGTCTCTTCAACTTCATTCAGGCATGCTATGTGCCCTACACAGGACATACATGCAACTGTGTTACTCCATAATGGTCCAATGGGTAATTTCATTGCTTTTCATGATCTATGATGATTATCATTTTTCAATTCCTCCCATACGTACATTTGTAATGTCATGGTTGCTGTGTGCCTTTCAGTTTCATAACCTCTACTGTCATGCACTTCTCTCATCTATTTCATGTGCATGTCTCACTTGTTCATTTGTAGCCTAGTGGCGGGCACCAATTTTTTTAATTTCACATTGACTATTTCAAAATAGCTGAAAACTTTCTTATCTTTTGCACTCACAAAGAGCAGTGATGAATCACAAACTAAAGCACAATTTAAGCTGCAAAGCTTAGGAGAAAATAAGACTGGTGACTGAGCTGAGAGCATGTATTTTTTTCCACAGATAAAAACTTCAAGAAAAGTTCACATTTGTTTACATTGATTTTCATACCCTCCTGATGATGTACTGTTATGCAAAGCAATACTAGTTCGCTACTAATTATTTATAACTTTCATGTTATGCTACTGCTTGTAAAGTTGTAAACATAATGTTTCCTAGTGAACTTCACCAGCAATCTAGTAAGTCTTGCTAGTAAGTTTAATGATTTCCAATAAAAATTCCTACTTTACAATGGTGTACCATGTACTTCTCGCTTAAATCTACAGTGGTATCATATTTTAATGATACTCCATGCTATCAGCGTGATTACACAGCTACAAAAGCTGTGGATATTACATTATATACCTATTCATTATAGCTCAGTTCTTTTTAGATCGCTGCACTACTACAAACCCAGTTTGATCATTCTGACTAGAAGATGTTGTGGTAGTTAACATTTTTCTTACTTCAACAACAGTGGTTATCATCCATTTCGCTGAAGTGAACCAAATCCAAACCTTCAATTTTCTTAGAAATTTACCACAAGTTTATTGACATGTTTTGTTTTATTGCACAAACAAAGGATGTTACACAAAATCTTAGAGGTGTTACTGAAAGACACCAGTCTATCAGAAAGAATCCTTTCCCAGCAAAGAATCAGACACTAAGCTCTTATAGAGCATGTATTACACCTACGAAATAGACATCATCAGCTCTTATTCAAATAGAATCTGTTACTGAAAGATTGCTAAAAGTCACACAAAGGATGCTTGGGAGCTGCATCAGGCTTATAGAACACTGTTTGAGAACCACTGTTTAACAAGCAATACCACACCTGCCAGCTCCAATGTCACAGCCTTAGCGATTATTGAAGCAAAGAAATGTCAAAGGTTTAAAGATGCATTGTTGCAGTCTGGTGTCATAACTTGTAACAATCGCATTTAGTGTGCTATAAAGAGTGACTGCTTTAGGTAAGTCTATTTGGCAAAAATGTTAGTATCTAGGAAGAGACGCAGAGCCGAAATTACTTCTCAAATGTCCATAGCTTCAGTCCGGTCCTAAATTTTAAACTCCAAGCAAGATGCCCAGCGCCGGTGACCTGGCTCTGCACACCTGAAGACAACTGCTGGATCTTCTTCTCAGGCATGGCAAGCTAGGTCTGACAAATTCTCAGACAAATGTTACGATAGAATACATTAACTCCATCTCACTGCAAAACTAGCAGACCAAATCTACAACCAAAAACTCAACCTTGAATACAACCCTTTAGACTAGCAATATACCAGAACTACAAAAAGCAAAGTATGATAAGAGAAGAACGCAAAATGCTGCATTTGCCAGAACAAATGATTTGAGGAACTGCAACTGACCCCTGAGACACAACAACCCATAAAAAGAAATGGGCAAAGGGTCATCTTCTTGGTGGACAACCTTGCCAATTAAAACAATTCGATATGCACTAAAAAAAAAGAATTCATGGATCCTATCTGCATGAAATATGAACCAGAATGGAAGGTAAAGGGCATACCCATTAACTGTGCATGCATGTGGAGAGACAAACTCTGTAGATCATAGCCAAATGGGTGGCTATGCTTCAATGCAAGCTGGGTGGCAACACTTCAATGACACACAGCTCAGTGAGAGACTCTTGAGGCACAGATGAGAGATCTGTGGAGATGTTCAGATAGAACCCACACTTCTGCCGATCAATGAAAATGAATTTGAAAGAAAAGTCAATACATTTGGCAATGCAAGGTTGGGCATTTCTGCAAGAGGTCTGTGGAATAGCTACAAGAAATCATTTTTTGACATGAGGATCACACATCCTACCTCAGTCTTATTCTGATAAATCCCTTTCTCAGATCTACCAACAACATGGAAAAGAAAAAATAACAAGTACAACTAAAAATTGACATTGACAAGTCTTCATTCTATCAATCCGCTTGTTGTCTTCACAACAAGCAGAGGGGTCATTCCATGCTTAATTTGAAACTGCATGTAACCACATGTCATGAAACCTTTTTATTTGTACTTTTTCTTAAAGAGTATAAAAAATGATGAAGATTTAAAAAAAAACTTCGAAATTGCTTAAATGCTTCGAGTTATTGCGATGTGAAATTTTGGCCACTAGTGGGAGACTTTCTCCCGCTTTTTAGATAATTGGTTGCCACATGAAAACTAGGGCAGCTAAATGCATGAAAAGTGATACCAGGTTTTTTTTAGGTCTGGGAATCCATTTTTGAAGTCAAAAATACCCAAAAATGAGTCCATCAAGGTGTAAATTCATCTTCAAAAAAATTCATGCACACACTTTGGCCGTAATCATGGGGATGTTGCCAAATGTTGCAAAAAAATTTTTTTGCCCATACTGCAGTACACAGCATATATTTTGCCGAAATGATAATTTTTTTTATTTACTTTTACTTCCAGCCAATGTTTTTAACCTTAGCAAAAGTATATGTTTAACCACACAAAAAATGTCTTATGTAAGCTCTGACATTGCTGATTCTGTCCAGCTG
>JGI24022J15233_10002403_pt1 | contig 17499 bp, 14 predicted proteins | sample Ectturendosymbi2_FD_15233 | JGI IMG/M metagenome (IMG submission 15233) | reverse complement strand
ATAGATCCATAGTTCGAAGGCGTTTATTCTGTTTTCCAGGTCCTTGTTCAAAGTCCATGTTTCCGATGCATATAAAAACGTTGATAGTACATAGCATTGAAATAATCGTTTGCGGAGTTTCAAATTTATTCGTCTCGAAGTTAAAACATCCTTCAGCTTTATAAAAGTTTTTCTAGCAATTTCAATTTATAAATGTTTTCCTAGCAATTTCAATTCGGGACTTTACTTCAACATCACATCTTCCATCAGCAGTTATCCATTGCCCCAAATACTCAAATTTATCAACTTGCTCTAAATTTTGACCATTTAGTTAAATGTTGGCATTCGGTTTTGGTGTATCTTTGGAGACCCTCAGAACAATCATAGTTTTCGTTTTCTTAACGTTCATTTTCAAACTTCTGACCTCGCTCTCTTCTTTCACCCGGTCAACCAATTTCTGTAATTCTGACTCGGACTCCGCGACTAAAAAGCTGTTTAGGGATGTGTATAACACCGTGGCCCGCATATCCTCTTCCTAGGCTTGATTAAAAGGTCTTAACACGTTGGGTGAGTATGATGACGTCGTCAGTGGGCCCCTATTTCACCCCTGCCTCGTCCCCCCACACCCTAAGTCCACCGCTATGCAGGAGCAATGTTTTGATCTGATGCACCTATATCAACCTTTCTATAGGTGAAAACATTTTAGTATGCCTTTGTACATCCTAAAATCCTTTTCAATTGCAAATGCACTGGTGATGGCAGCAGAAGTTACCGAAATGTCTACAGAACGTCGTTTACATTTTTTGGCCGTTATTTTCATTATCAGTTTTTTTCATGTGAATTCGAAATTTTGGTGCTGATATCTTTGCATTTCGATGACTATATCGAAGAATCTTTGCAGACATTCAAGAGTGGTGTTGCAACATCAACAAAAGTGTTGCGTGATTACCATACTATCAAAAACGTTTGCAAGTTGCTATTTTGTGCAATTGCTAGGCCTCAAACCCAGATACGCAATCCGAATGTTTATTCTGCAGTATTAATCTACTTTTTCTTGACTAGTCGTTGTCTTTGGTTCATTCTACCACTATTGCAAAAACAAAAACGCTTGAAAAAATTTTTTGTAAAACCTCTGTGAGAGCGTTTTAGAAGCGTTATAGCCTTTAGTCGATGGTGCAAAAGAGGGCATGTGTTATGACATCTATTTGAAGTGTGTGAGGAGGTTGTAGGAATAAAGAAAAAGAGAAATGTAGAAGTGTTTCCGAGAAAATTACAGGCTCTGCTGAATCAAGTGCTACGTCCGGAAGTGACGTGTCCGTTTGTATAACACTATCACCAACATCAGCATATAAAAGCATCGTAATCCTGCCATAAACTATTTATTTGTCCTCTTGTGCACACAGGATGCGAATACGTTGAATTCCTAAACAGTTGATGATGAAGTTGCAGCTTTTCTTGCTGTATGTTTCATGAAAATATCTTTAAGGAATGCGTTTTCTCAGCGCGGCGACGCTATCTTGAACGTTTTTCAGGTTCACTGAAGTACATATATCTCAGCAAAATTAATCGGTTCCTCCGGCAGTAACTCTAAAATTCATTTTTGAGCTGACTCACAGTTTTCGTTTTCATTGAGTAATACCAGGTATCAGCTGTAGGCATCGTTTCAGGAAATTGTGCAGCGGTTATGATTTGATGCAAAACTATCAATATTTTCGGGACGTGAAAAGCTTGAAACTGTTTTTAACGGCCATTTTCTATGCAGTGTACTTTTTGATAAAGAGTCCAAACTTTTACTATAAGCATCAGCTCATGCCAATGACAATGCATCAGTATTTTTGTTGGTAATAATGCAGGAATAGTGGTGCTACATAAAGAAACCTATTTACAATAAAATGCAGATCATAGTAGGGAAAACATTTTTATTTTCATGTAATTGGGGGGTTGAAACGCATACATGATTTATCGTGTGTTTTCAATCAACTCGTTTCGTAGCTGGTGCTTGGTTTCTTTTCAAATGCAAGAACGTGCACACATGGTTTGAAAATCACCTCTGTGAGTGTAGGAGAAACATAACAGCTGTTAGGCGACAATGAAACAAAATCCCTGAGAGGCAAAACCGGTTATGCATCGTGACATCTCTTTGAACCATGCGAGATTTGGTAAGAATAAATAGAAAGAGAAACGCAGGCTTGTTTCTTAGAAAAGGATAGGTTTTGCTAAATTAAGTCGAGAAAGGACGTGTTGGCTTCTCTTTGATTCTCACCAACTTTTAACACAAAAGACATCGTATTCCTGATATAAAAAAAATATTTGCCCTCTTGTGCACAGAGGATTTGCACAATTGAATCGTCAAAAACAGGTTTTCAACATCTCGAAGTTTATGTAGTTCTGAAGAGGATGTAGGACGAATGTATGGGTTGCTTTTCGGATAACTTTGAAGCAGTGTCTAGCAAATGCTACAGTGTAATACTTTTCTGCTGAAATAAGTAACACCACTGACAAGAAATATATTCCGTATGCAAACAATGACAGAACACTCTGTGAGACACGTTAAAGTGAAACCGATTATCGAAATGTACTCATCAGTTTACTTGAATCAAGTATTCACCAGAGCAATATCAATCTGCTAAATGATAATGAAGACTCGATTCATTAACATTGGGGTTTGATAATAGTCAGTTGGAATCAATATGAGTACATTTTGTCCAGCAATTCCTTGCAAAGCGTTTTGAAACAGGAAAGAATTTCACAATACTTATGATGCCCTGTTATTTGCTTGCAATCCATTGTTTTTTGTTTTTGTACTTGCAAACACGTACCAGGCATACACTAAGCCGTGCGCATGAAGTTATCAGTGAATGAGCCCTTTGCACAATACACTGTAATTTGTTTTGATCCAGACGTATATAGATGAAATCAAATGATTTTTTTGTGCTGCAGAAAATTGTTGTGGATGTTTCACAAAAAAAAATATATATATATATACATTGCAAACGTAAAACGTCGACAATCCGAAACAAAAGTGGGATCATTTTGCACCTTTGCTCTCATTTGTCTGTTGATCTAATACAGCTCCAAGGGTATTTGAACAATGACAGACATGGACGAATATTACGAATATGGCCTAAGCAACGATTTTTTCTACGACCCAGTGCGTAAGTATCTGCACTTTTACAGAATCTTTGAGATTTTCCATGTGTTTCAGCTTACAGTGCAAATGAAGACATTCAGTATTGAAAATCCACAACAATGAAAATAACAAGGTTATCAATTTCATCTCAAACTGATAAATTCCCATTTTTGATGCCTCAAATGGCCTCAAACATTCCATAGGATGATATCGTATACGAAGGGACTACTGTAGATATTTATAATATGTATATCAGATTCTATTTGAAAAAGGTGCGTAACAGTTGCAAAATAGAGAAAAGCTGCATCATTAAAAGAACAAAAGTTGTCCCTCAGCAAACCATCGGAGTTGAAGCTACAAGAATTGCAAAAATATCCACTTAAGTACATTACCGCGCTCTGAGAAGCAGAAATTCCAAAGCAACCGGGCGCCTAAAATTGATGCATGTATTTCGTGACATTGTTATGTTATGGTACGTTACGCATCTTTTTCAGATTTTACTTCCCCTAAAAGTTTTCTAACAGTTCCTATTTTCTACTCTTGAAAGTTTACTAAAAGTACTGAATTAAAACTCATGACAATTACTACTACTACTACAGATATTTCTGATTGTAATTTTGAAATATTTAAAATTTATTTTTCTTCGCAGATGTTTTTCACTCATTCATTCCTGTCAGACATTATCACTACTACAGTGAATATCCTTTGCAAGACAAAGCAGACAACAAATCACATTTGTGCGGATCTCCATCATTTTGTTCCGACACAGCTCTTTTGGATTGTGCAAATACAACACTGGCTGAGTGCAACTCCTGCAGTTTGAACGGAGCAATTATATTTGGGTTCAGTATTGCAGTCATTGGACTAGCGATTATTACATCGAACACTTGTGTTTTGTGGTATTGCCTTTGCAATGAAAATTTCGGACCGTACAGCAAAATAAAAGCATCGCTTGCCGCAGCTGACATTCTAACAAGTAAGCAATCAAGTGCACATTATGGATTGATCCAACGTAAAATTACAAAACCGTTAATGATATCCGTTCCTTTCACGTCGAGTGTAACTTTTCAAAGAATATTTTTGAAGTTCACCCAGAGATTTTGAATGCAAGTGACTTTCAAAGATGCATCTCCGCTTTTTACAACAACTAAATGCTTTAATCATTTAACAAAAAATGTATTGAACACAAAAAGCAGTGACCTACAAAATGTGGTCACGCCGTCAATTCAAACAAATTTTCAAAACTGTTTTTACGGTTATGCGGTTTGAAGCACCTTTCAAAAATGAGTTGCTCCCCGCAATATTTTGGCGATTAGTTTCACTGTTGCATTTCAAAACGAGACGACATATTGGGAAAGGTTCGCCGCACAAAATGGAGATATTTCATGTAACAAGAAAGAAAAGTTTTTCATTTTCAAACTATACGCATTTTACTGTGTTGTAAAACACAGGATGCTTTCAATTTTCGCATTTTTCTTTTTAAATATAATGATATTACCTGACAAATACTGTATGAATAGTAACAACATCAACAATATGTTTGTTTAAAATTAGCACAACAAAGCCATCTAGACGATACGGTCTCTTTGTTCTCACTTGGTAAATTGACATACTCCGATTTTATCTTTGAAAAAGCGTTCCAATGTAAGTTAAAGACTAGAATAAAAAACAAATCCTGTAGATCACAAACATTATGTCAATAACATTTTTCCCTTAAATTTCCAGCTATTGAAGTTCTTTCGAAAATTACAAACTTTATACAAAATAACAGTTTGAAACACAAACAGCGAGAAATGTTTATCATCTGCTTCAATTCAGGCATTCAACCACTTGGAATCGCTCTATACAATTTGATTTGGAGCCTCCAATCAACAGCAGCAGAGCTTAATGAAATTCAGTTTTCCCTACAAAACTCAATTCAAGCAACTATTTTCGGAACGCTGTACATGTTTGGCTTTTCCTCCTCACTCAATCACCTGGTCTTTCTTGGTCAACAACGACTATTTGCTATCCACCGCCCTTTGAAATACAAAATGCAAGACATGCGAACAGTTCATGCAGGAATCGGATGCGTTTGTTTTTTTTCTGCACTATCAGCTGTTGCACCAAGTAAGACATGAGCAAGCAATCTTAGTCTGTTTAAGTGATATCTTGAAGAATTCTCAGTTTAGATTTTTAATTCAAGCAAAGACTTTCTATGCGAAAACTATGGTTGCTTTATAATTTTTGAACCAAGTACACAAATAAGTTACTTTTTTGTTACGCTTCATACTACAGTAATTAAGTTTTTATTTTTCAGATTTGTCATGACTTTCAAAAACTTCATATTTTTCCTTGTGTTGGAAATTAAGTTTGATCAAGTTATCTTCTTCATTTCAGAGTTTTTTCCAAAGTTGTTTGCGTTTTCATACTCCCATACAATCTTCTTGTTCAACCTTACTCTGGCAGATGCAAGAACATCAGATTACAGTGCACTGGTGTTAATGCTGACAGTGATATTTGTCATACCTTTCATTGTGATGGTGAGAAAACATGCGATGGTTAAATTTGCTTCCTCACAACATGTATAAAGTAACCATTATTTTCACTATGGTGGTAACATTTACATCCCAACATTTAAGTGTTTTTATGACTTTGGACCTGAACCAACTGATATTTTTGTTGGTTTTAGGCTTCTGCTTGTTATTGACGTTTAGAAATAACGTTTCTTTGATTTGGTTGCTATATGAAAAAATGTGCCTGCTGTAGAAGTAAGATTCTGCTACTACTTTCTCTGCAGTTTTTATTTTTATCAGTGCTTTCAAAATCTATAATTACTCGCACAACCTCGCTAGCCGAAATCTTGGCCAACGAAAGGTCAACCCAACGAAAAATTGAAGTGGTTCAAGTGCAATAACATTTGAGTTTGGATCGTTGTTTACGTAGTTCGTTTCAGCCTAGAACTGTGTGAAACACCTCATCATTTTATGTGATTACAGGTCACATACACTCAAGTGAAACACTGATTTAAAATCACGTTGAACTTGCCGCAGGGGCGATGTACATTTAACTTCATGAACTAAATCGAGAAACAAGGGGAATTTGTTTCATCTCGGCTTTTTTAGGATGAACGAAAGAAAGTCTGCTAGATTCTTTGTTTCAGTGATATTTCAGCATAATGTGGATTGAATAGGCTTTGCAAAACATGTCAATATATTTTCGTAAAAATGAAACTTTTCTGGTACTGTCCGTGATGTTTTGGTAATATTGTTTTGGATGTTGAACATGCACGGGCTATAGAGGTTTTGAAGACGTTGTTGAAATGTCATACTCAATTGCTTACAACTGATAGACATTGCCTGTGATAAAAGTTGCAAATTCTGATCATTTCAAATGACGATTCCAACTTTGAAATCGGAATTATCCCATCACCCCTGATGTCAAATCACAGCGCTTTTCACACTAAGTGAGTTGTCGTTGAAATCTAAATGAAAACAATCAATGCTCTCGTGGGTGTTCCACTACGAAAAGTTTAGAAAATTCTGCTCTAAAAAGAAGCAATCAGTTTAGAGAAAAAGAGGTCCTCTGAAGGCACTGAACGTTTCTACTTAGATAAAATCTTCAGAAATATGTAAGTCTTAGCACATACAATTTCCAACCCGATTTACATTTATGGCGTGTATGTTGTCTACACTCTCGTCTAACGTGGACAGCAAAGACAGCCTTGCAAATAAGTACTTTAATCTGCTAATCTAATGATCAACTCCATGTTTCAGACATTGTTATTACTGGCTTCAGCGATTCTAATCAGAAGAAAGATTTCCAAGTCTCGCAAGTTGTTTGGCGCAATGTCTAAAAAGGCGGACATGGAGCAAAAACGCAAAGACGTTTCAGTTATCAAAACCCTGGGAATTATGCAATTTGGATGCACAGTGACTTTATGTGAGATCGTTATTGCCCAGTTCGTAACTGACGTTTAAAATTTCTAACCAGACTTGGTTGTTTGTCATTTTGCAAAGCTTTGCTTTATCACACTTTGCAAAAGGTGCACTTGGAATGGGTAAAAATAAGAGAATGCTTCAAATCTTTGCTTCTAGTGGACTAAGATCATACACGATGTATGGGGTGTTATGAAAACAGTTCTCATGTTTCAGCTACCGCATTGTCGATGGTCGGCTGCGACGCCGTCTTCCTTCCTGATTTCGGTGTACAGTAAAGTAACGTTATAGCAAATGCCTGAAGGATTTCCGAACATTAGAAATGATTGAGAGAGAAGGGATGCTTGCGAAGAATCCACCAAAAAGCAAAGGATCCTTTCAGAGCAATGTGTACAGTACAATATATGAACGCAAAATTGGAATTACTCTATCAAGGTTTCACTGTACATCTTTATTAAAACTTGCATGGCGAACCACAAGCAGTTTAGTAATAATTAACTGCAAACGTTCAGCTTAGTAAAAATATTACCAATTAGAAGTTATTTACTAAAGAGCTAAAATTCTAATCTGATGTTGTACCCTCAGCGGACGTAGGCACCCCACGGATGGTGCCAAAAAGGTCTGCTTTGTCGCGATGCATCGCATTTGCATTTGGTTACACTCTTTCTTTGATTGTTCGTAACTTTTGAAGCACTTGCTTTATAACAAAACTTAAAATATGTAACGTGTTTTACTGTTTGCGAGCTATCTGAATCTGCATTAATATTTTACGTTTTTGTTTCATGTCATGAGGTAGAGGACGAAAAAGAACGAAATCTTGACAACACTCAGAAATTTTTCTTACTTTTCTAAGTATCAGAATTTTGCAAAGGAAAGACATGAAATGATAATTGTCTTTTAGTAAGCCTAAGCGTTTGTTTTATGCTATAGACATGTATATTTATACATTGAATAAGGAAAGACAAACTCAAATTTAAGCAATCACCAGTTTCAAACAGAAAATCAGGACAGAATAAAAAGTGCATATATTTTTTCATTACAGTAAATGCGTAGGTTTCATTTAATTTTGCTATTTAACAGTGTAGTATTTTTGCACCAATCGCCGAAATGAAATCCTCGCAATTTATTTCAGGTATCACACCACAACAAAGTTGCTTTTTATGGTTGCTTTCTGTTGTAAACAGTTCATATTTTGTTGTGACCTCTAGGAAAGTCGGCTTGTATACGAGCCCCGAATTGTGCACAGTACACGCAGATCAAATATCACCAGCTATCAGCGAAAACGCACCGACAGCTTTCAAACAACTTCGCTATTTGAGTTGCTACAGCTAACCTCCAGAGCTCCAGTGCACTCCCACCACTCAAGCATGAAACCACAAGACACCTTAAATAACTTCCAACACATCATTCGATCAGCACCAGACGCATCAAAGGAGAAAAGACATTGTTTACTTAGCGTCTGCTTCTCTCGTTCATTCAAGAGCTATCGTTGGACTGGGTATGGCAGCTTGAACCATCCTGTCATCCCCGAGGTTGCCGTGGTCCAAATTACATACATTTAGGTTGCATCCGCTAGGTGTCGGAGGTCCGCTGAGGGTAGAGAAGGAGAGTTCTTTGTAGATAACCCCATAATTTGACACCTTTTGTGCAACATACGTGAAGGTTGCAACAGCCTAACAGAATGTAATGTCGTAGAGAAAGCGAAAATGTGACATTTGCAAGACACCGACAATAGACAAAACAAGATTTTGAATACTTCCTGAAAAGAATTGTTCCATCGTCGCAACGTTGCCCAGACGTTTCATCCCTTGTATATCAGGAAACCCGGCGCAAATTAATGTAAGATTTTTCAATGATGGTAGGCTATTCCCAAGACCACCTGGCTGCATACATACAGAGCAGTGATTCCCTTACTTTATTTCCCAAGAACATCCTGTCAATGGCAAACGCCTTCATGGCCCCCGAAAATTTTTCAAGACAAGGTTTTATCAAGAGGCGTGACTATGGGGGGAAAAGGGGAGAATCGCCTCTCTTGCAAGCTAAATTTAAAAACTGGGCACCCATGCAGCAAAAATGTTGTTTCATTATCCTTTTGGTTTTCAATAAGTTGTGCTTTTTTTGCGTTTTTCGGAGTATTTTCCGGTGAGTTAGGGTTTTGGTTTAGCCACCCACATCCGTGTTCAACATCAATTCTCAAATTTGTTTTTCTGAGTGTTAGCTAGTGTGTCCCCTCCAGCGACAAGTGGACCCCTTTAAGCTAGGTTCCCCCTTGGCTGAAATATCAGTTACGCCACTGATCTGATCACAAATTATGCTGTACTATGTTGCCTGTGTATCAGTACTTTGTAAAAACGCAAGATTCAATGTGGGTTTGTAATGATATCAACTCAACAGATTAACAAACGTATTTTTTCAGAATTTTTACAAAATCACATGTAATCCCCTCCGGCACTAGACACAGTAGCAATCTTCTCAACTAAAATCAATCCCTCTAACTGTGGTGTATAAAGTGACGGTACGACCGAATCCTCATAGAAATATATGTGTTACCAGTCAGATGCAATGCGATTGTTCCATTCTGTCCACCATGACAAAAGACGAGTTTTTGTAAAGTGCAATTTTGTTTTCAAACCAATCGATGCAATCACTTTTGATGATAGAAAAGTAGCATCGTGTTCCGGCTTGGACGAAAATTGGTGATTAACTTTTCTGAAATTTGAAAATTTTACACAAAAATACATACCATAAAAATACAGGAGTGAGGGTTTCGATCGAATTTTAATTTTTCAGAGGATGTGTTACAATTGTATAGTTGAGCTCCAGAATAAAATATTTGCATATTTATCCTAATCTGCTTCCATTACACAGCGACCCATGAAACAATTTAAGACATTTTGTAAAGTGGCAAATTTTTTCTTGAAACATGCTTCGTGCAAGTTTTTCTATTTCAATTTCAAATAGTCAAAACTGTGACTTTGTACGATTTTAAACGTGCGATGGTTGCGGCGACTTTGCATAACCAATAAGACATACGAAAAATCACCGCAAACAGACAGCGCGTTCAAGACGTCTTCTGTTTATGTAAAAGGTAAACACGTAGTTGTAAAGAAATCCCGGGGTGAAATCTAATGCTACTCACAACCATGGCTGGCTGAATGCCTTTATACTCAGTTTCGAACGTCTTGGCGACGTAGTCTTACTGCAACAATCATGTTTCGTTATCCTTCACATAAAATCAATATCATAAAAACGCAAATCCTTAATGCTTCGCAAGCTGGAAGATCTTTGTAGCTTTTGTTAAATGCTCACACATGGTGACATGGCAGTCGAAAATTGGCTTTCTCATCGAAAACACCGCAATCTGCAACGTACATTGGAATACGTACGGTTGCACGTACTGTACCTTTAGACTTTAAAATCAAATCGACATATATAAACCAGCTTTGCCAATTAACAATTGTGAGGTTAATGCTGTACTTTCAAAGGAGGAAATCTTATGGATCATAGAGAATGTCTGACATCCGCGAAGCCTCGGTTAAATTTAGGATTCTTTTAAATCTATCTTTATGTCGGGAACTCACTGCAGAGGGTAAACGATTAGTAGCAGTATCTGATGCAAACCTGGTGTTAATGTTTCCTCCTATGAACAAAAATCGTTGCGATCATCAACTTTGTGTTTTGCACAGTGCCCATTGTGATCGTTGTGTCGCTGACCTTGGCGAATGTTCTAACGTGCAAGACAACCTCTATCGCTTACACAGTGTCCTTCTACTTCAGTGTGTTGAACAGGTAACTCTTGATGGCAAATCTTTATTAAAACATCGTTTTGTTGCTTCACATCTCGCAGGTTTTGAGTGGATTACATAAAAAAATTAAATTGGATTCTAATCAATGCTTACCTACAGAACCATAATAACGCAAAAATTTTATAGCAGACGACAAATTTCAGCTTGTTAAAAAGCAGATTTAAAAAGGTATAAATATATTTTGCGTTTGTGTTGCAGGTTTGCTTTTTCGTTATACATGAAGAATCAATAAATTCTAAACGTTATCTCCAAATGTTAACAGAATTCACCAGTGCCGTATGTGACAAGGCTCAGAGGTGCTAAACAACCCCCATGGCAAGTTAAATGTTCAAACCGCGCCCCCACTTGGCTTGTATTTCGATTTTGGTATATTTGTGATATTCAGTAGTTTTATGACATTTTTGGAGTATTTTCAGGTGATTTTGAGTTTTTGCATAGGCATCCACAACCTAGATTCACTATAAGTTTTCAGGTTGTTTCTGATTGTTGGCTAGTGGGGCCCCTACTGTGGTCAGTGGGCCCCCTACACCTAAGTTACCGCTAACTCAAGCCTCTAGTTACGCCACTGGAATCCACCATGGCTAAATGCAGATGGCGATTGACTTTTTCGTGCACTGTGCTTGGTTATTTGCTTCTTAGTCATGTCAAGAGCCACAAAAGTTATTGCAATTGCTTAGCCCTGTTACACCGAAAAAGCAAACATCGTCTCCATATCCTATGCATCCTTTTAACTTTGTTACTTTGGAATTGATTGAGAAGTTTGCCGTTATCGATTTTGACCGCATTTTTAATTGTTCTTTACTTTGCAGTTTGGTGAACGTGTTGGTTTATAGTCTTCGTGACAAGGAATTCAGAGATTTTCTGCGCGGTCGCAAAAATTCAAAGAGGCGTTCTTCCACCTTAGCAACGAGCAGCACAGAGACTGGAATATGGCCAAGGCGATCAATTGTCTCCATTATGTCATGAGTCTGATTCGATTTAACAGTTGTGTATATTTTGTAATTAATATACATTTGTTGTCTGTTATTCAGTTTTACTGTTCGTGTAGTCATCCAGGTTGATTTTATGCAAAACACTAATCATATCTGCAAAAAGTCACTTTATTTTTCAATTACAAGCGATTTGAGTGAAAATACTTTTTGTATTCAAATTCTATGCCCAAGTCACATATGTGGGAAATCCGCAATCACGTGAGAGAATAAATTCGTTAAGCAGACTGTATGCTTGTATTGGCATTTCCTGTTTACTCTCTAAGTCCCGCAAAAGGTATCGTTTGTCCGTATTGCCCACCAGGGCCGCAACCAACTGATATTTTCGGGGGGGAGAATATGATGTAACTTGTTGCTGCGCCTAGCAAATACATACGTTTGTGAAAATTTGAGGCGTGGCGATTGCCCGATACCCCCTCTGGTTGCGGGCCTGTTGGCCACGCTTGTTCAGCTATAACACGGCAGCCGATGGATACTGTTTAATTTTTGTTATCAGTCAACGTTTTAACTCGGTATCATCCGACTTTTCTTTTTACTAATGCGTTTATTCTCGTCTAAGCAGTGATCAAAAATCGTACCAAATAATGTAGATTCACATAAGAGTATTATGTGCCAAAATGTCTAAACCTCCTTCTTGGAAGTAAATAGGCCTACCAGAAATGGTAACCAAGTACCAACTTTGGCAATCCTACCATATGACACCATGATTATTTTTTGGGTAAAATTACTTTCACCATTGTTGAGAGACATGACACTACTTAATAAGTTTTCAAATTCTTTCGGGACTGCCTGCAGATGCTGCAGGGCCGATTGATGAAACGACGTGGATAGCGCATGCGCATCCGAATTCAAAATAAGGGGAGCGGATGGAATACCTTTGAGTACTACCGTGCTAGTGAGTGTCGGCCAGGCCACACACCAAAGAATCAACTGATTTCTGTCAACGAAGCAATTTCAGTGAGTAAGCACAGAACGCCTACGTATCAGTTCCAGTTGGCGATGGTATCTCTTGCAGCGCATTGTGCAGTTTTTGACATATTACGTTTTACCGATTTAGGGATTGGCGTCTCCATAAATATTGGGAGCCCCTATATGTAGCCAAGTCACTACCCCCCTTAAAAACCTTGGATACTTTCGTTCAATTTTTGTCAAACTAACCAACACGTTGGGTGTGCTGAACCCGGTTTTCAAAAATAAAAAGTATACTTTCCCTCAACTAAAGTTTATCACAAAAACTACACTGAAAATATAACTCTCATTGAGCAGTTTGAGCACTAAAAAAATTTTTTTGTCCTCCAATATCAGACGATTTTTGATGAAAAAGAGGGTAGTGCAGATTTCATATATGTCGGAACTGAATTACTCATAACAAAAAATTTGGGCCTGAAGATCTTCTTATGTTGTATACTGCTAACATGACCATAGAAGCATCCGATGAGTGAGTTTCAGCTCTTTACAACCACCTGGCGCTTAGCCCCCCTCTAATCATAACCAGCCTGCGTAAGCCAACTCACACTAACCATAACTCATTCCCTTTGCAAAATCGAATAGACAGTGACCGCAAGCGCAGCTTTTAACATGTCACACAAAAAATGAAGTTACTGAAGCGTGGAAAGCACTCCAACGCGTGCTTACGTAGATATCACGTGGTCACCGCATTTGACTAGGGTTTGAAAAACCCACCAAATCAATCCAGTGTAAATCCGCCACTGGTAATTTTAGGCATGGCATTCATAGATGGACTATTTACAAGCACGTTTTCACTTCCAGCATAAGTCTCAGAATGTTCATGTATAAATTTAGTGAAGAACTTGCGGGGAGACACTTCGCATGAAGGGCTACAAAACGTAAGCATTACAGCTGTTGCAGAATGTGCTCCAACATCTGAAAACGCTAAACCTGTTCTGGCAAATACTGCAGAAAGAGAACAACAGATATTTGCGTGATTTGAAAAACCTGTGTGTGATACATCTCTAATTAAAAAATGTAAAACTTGCACCAGTCAAAAACGTGTAGTTCCCGCATTATTGCTTTCCTTTATCTCTTCTCCTTTTTGTTTTCCTTGATTCTTCACTAACATGACACAATATGATCCCATCTCATCTCACTTTGAAAAGATGAGTTCAGCGGTTTAATCACAAAAGAGCCCTTGCGTCAATTGACGCACTTAGTAATTCTAGATTGTTTCAAATCGTGGTAATTCTAATGCTGTGCCTTGCACAATAAGCACTCATATTGCGTGCGCAGACGTAAACGTGACACGACTCGGCGAATACTGAGTGAAAATTCAGGAAAGAAGCACGTTGTGCATTATTACACGCAACAGAATAGCAAACTAATCAGAGTATGGCGTTCTTTGCAACTGCAAACAATCATCAGCTACATCCATAGCTATCCATTATAGGACGTCAAACGCTTATGGCGAAGATGGTTGTTCATGTCTATCTCAACCAGAAGGATATAATGCTGCCTTTGAGTTGTTTGATGTTGTGTATGCGGCTACATCGCTCGCACACTGCAGAAATCGCGTTTTTACACTATGGCTATGAAAAACTGATCGCTTCAAATTTACCTACTGTATGGTGCTGTAACTTGAAACATTATTCCAATATGCAATGACCGAAATTTTGTCTTACGCGTTTGCGTTAGACTTCAAAAAGTTCAGAAATCAGTGCACCAACGTCTAAATTAATTTGTGTTACAACAAAAGAAAACACAAATATCTACACTTTGTCCCACTTCAAAGTTAAATCATCGGCAAAGCTTGTATTGCTTCTGGTCTGTGATCGTGGATTTTAAAAGGAAGCTACACAATCTCCATATAGTTTGCAAAAATCGCCTTCAGATATGGTGTTAATAACTTGCAATCGTACAATTATTGCGCAAGTCTGCACTGCTCGAAAAAATAAAAAACAAACATCAAGCGATCCTCAACCACTAAACGTAGACCATGACACTTTCAAAAGTAATGGGCAGAGAGTAAAAGTAAAAATACAGCAGATGGCTTACAGAAAAAGCACATAAATGTCACTATTCTTTAAAACAATAGGAAAACCATCCTTTTCATTTGTTGCACCATTTAAAATTTTAGGAAAAATCCACACAGAAATATTGGCTAAGAGGAACGCCCCTCACATTATTTCAATGAATATTATTTTTCAACAATTAAAACGCTCTTTTTATTTGATTTTACAAACGCTTTTGCTCGCTTATGTGTTAGCTACTTGCTCAAATGAACTCATCGCTAACTTCACGACAGCAGCACTGTCCAGCGAATGGTAGGTCTTTTCCTACACGACCTCCACGATGCACTTATGTCGGCGACTGTCGGTCTGCGCAGTGGAATGAGCAGATTTTTTTCTAAAGGAGCAGCAAATTGACATAAGATCAGAAATTGCTTTTCGGAATTTTCCATCCATTTCACTGTAGACCATCACATTAACAAGGCTGAAAAAGAATTTTGTTGATATAAATAAAGGAGCAACTCTCAGGATTTTGATTATTTCATCATTTAATTCTTTCCGCCTGGGCCGGCCACTATAGTACTCTTTTGTGCTCTTTTGGCCATAACTCGCCAGCTGCTGCAGCTAGAGAGGTGTTCAAACCCTCTACGGATTCAGCAAGTTTAGTAGTTCCGAGTAAAAAAAATTTCAGTTTTAGGTTGGGGGATCTCGTGGGGGGACGTCACAAGTGGGGATCCTTTAGCGTTTTTATGGCCTACTTTACCCGACACTGGACGCTCATCCAATGGGCCCACATTTTGGCCCAAGTATTTGTTGAAACTAGACTATTCTACGAGTTTTTAGAGCCCTTGATTGGCGTTCTAGCATATCTGGATAAAAAATAATGCCACAAAAAAGAAAAAGTAGTCAAAATTCCTACCCCTTCAAATGCTAATATGGGGTGTAAAACACCATTTTGTGTATGGCCATAACTCGCCGTTAGAATAGGCTAGAGAGTTGTTCAAACCCTCTTAAGATTCGTGAAGACTAGTAGCTTAGACAGGAAAAAATTTTATCAGCTTGACATCACGTTTTTTTTGTTAATGTTTACAAATTAAGAGGATGTTTATGCATATGTGTAAACATTTTGATAATGACGTCACATCCGGGAGTCAAACTATCCATCAGATTTTGTGACTCGAAGTTTTTTTGGATTGTAAGCTACAACACGAGTCTTTAGAGGGTTTGATGGAGTTTCCTGGATTTCTCGTTCAAAAGTTATGGCAAAATCAGCAGAAATTAATTAGGGAAATCCGCAGAAATCACTCAGCCATGTCCCTAATGATTTGGGGTCCATTGGCTCCAACGTCGGCACCAGAAACGCTAGGAAGTCCATCTAGGCCTCTGCAGCTTCATGTTCCAGCCTAGAATGCAACCAAACTTTGATCCACAATTTTGGCACTTTGTTGAGAGGATGACGTCACAAAAGAACAACCAAAAAAAGCCATATCTATCGTTTTTTTAACCCCACCCACCGAAAACCCCGCACTCAAATCTAAAATGTTTTTTTTTTAGTGCAAACTAGAAAACTTCAATAGTCTTTCGGGGGCTCCATTAGCTCGCTAGCGTCATCTACCTGGAAAATATCGCGAGTTATCCCGAGCAACAGTGGCCGCCAGTGGGACACTCATGCATTTTCCGATTTAGGGGGTAAAATGTTTTTTTGGGGCCATGACTTTGGTTCCAGACATGCCAGAAGGTCAATCAAGGGCTCTATCGACGCGGGAGATCATCTAATTTGCAACAAAATTTTGGTCTATTGGATTGGCGTCGAGAGCTAGTCAAATTTGGTCAAAAATCCAAAAACGCCCCCACTTGCGAGCTCCACCCAGGCGAACCCCTCACCCAAATCAAATATATTTTTTTTAATCGAATCAAGAAGACTTTCCGCATCCGCAGAGGGTTTCAACAACTCTCTAGCTATGGCGGCTGGCAAGTCATAAACAAAAACGTGCCTGGCATCATGGTGGCTCGCTCGGAACTCATAAATAACTCTTTCACCAAAAAGACCAGGAATGGCTGTCACTGTCCAGTCTGTAGCATGCTCTGGAATGAAAGAGAAAAATGGTGGTAGAGTTTGACCATTGTGAAAATAGGGAAATTTATTGCATAAGGGAGGATATCTTAATTCTGAAAGAGTTACAATCTTCTCTTACGTGCAAACCAGGGCTGTGGAGTCGGAAGTCCCGTCATCCGACTCCGACTCCGACTCCTGGCAATTTCGATTATTCGACTCCGACTCCGACTACGGACCGACTCCGACCTTCAGCTATATTAGTTATTTAAAGTGATAATTGTTTTCAGATGAATTCATAAACCCTGCTTGCACTTTCCAGGAATACGGAAACTTGTGTTAAATCGATGTAAATTCACGTTCATCTCTCACTTTTGCAAGATATGATCAAGCAGAAGTTAGTCTTTTAATTTGAGAGAAAAAAGTACTCATCTAAAAAAACACAATTTAAATTATCAGAGAAGGCTGATAAATAATCGATTTTAAACAGATACCTTGTAAAGGACATCAGTAAACAAGTAAAATTGAAAAATGTATGCATTCTACCGATGAGCATGTGCCCATATTGTGCAACGCGGTTGATAAACTCGCTCGGGCATACTCTCTCAAATGACTTCATTGAAACAACTTTTTACGGTCGAACGCTGTCAAGCTTCAGCTCT
>JGI24022J15233_10002402_pt1 | contig 17503 bp, 6 predicted proteins | sample Ectturendosymbi2_FD_15233 | JGI IMG/M metagenome (IMG submission 15233) | reverse complement strand
GGCCCCCCCGCCCCCCCACTTTTTTTATTCTAGAATCACCACTGTCCACCAAAAGAAAATAGCACTTACGGCATGTTAGGAGATACAGTTGTCTCTTGTCTCTCTTAGATATAGGATCTGATAAAAGTAGTACAACCATGCAACTTGATGCATTGCCGCCCTTTATATTTTTCTGAACTATAAACAAAATGCTAAGGATGTTTTGTTCAGTAACAACAGATGAAGGTATCGATGCGGTGCTTCATCTCTCAGGTCAATTAACATACATTTGCATGCCACATCAGACAAGTTCCCATCAGATCCATGCAGCAGGTTTAGTAATCAATTAGAAGCGTTCAGGGGTGCAAAAATGCAGTCGCGCACTTGAGCCGCGCGACCAAAAACGTGGAGTGCACGAACGTTTTTTATACCTTTTATACTTCAAGCACATGGATGCTGTAAGGTAAAACGTACGTGTGCTCTACTAAAAATTGCTGCGCACTACTAACATTCACAGAAAATTTTTCACCCCTGGCCTAGTTACAGAATTTTCATAAAATGCACTTTTTGTAATTTCACTCTTTGGATGACACACTGCCTGGGTGTCCGGGTCCGTCGCCTTGTTCATCCCCCCTTCTGCACATCGCTAGTAACAACATTGTGTAAGTTTTATCGCTGCTCTAAAAGCATGCGCAGTATAGCACTCTGCATGCACTGCGAAAGCTGGATTCCCGTCCCATTGTGACGCAACTATAAAATGATAGGGAAGTCGGGAAGTTTGCAACCCTGGTTTTCTAAAAGCGCTGTGACGCGGCCGTGAGTCAAACCACAAGCGGGCGCTTATTGCCGAATGACGTTCGACATTTTGTAAATTGTAATTATTAGCATCTGCTGACATTTGGCATTTCTTAATTAGTATGTAACATTCCGACTTCAATTTGGCGCCCCCAAAGTGCTGCGCCCGGGGGCAGATGTCCCCCTTGCCCCCGTCGTTACGCCACTGTTTTAAAACAACTTCCAACTCACTTTAAAGCAAAACGTGAAAAAGGTGTGGGAATATTATTTAAAACAAATTTTTCTGGACACAACAGAAGGGCACAAAAAATTGTGGGAGATTCGGGAGGCACAAAAAATTGGGGGGACGATCCCTGAATGTTTCTCGTGGCTACAGTAGAAAAGTTTATTACATGAATGGAATTTATACCAAATTCCGACATAAGTTACTCAGTATATGCGAAATTGAAATTAATAGAAAAAATATTAACCCTTCTTGCAGAAACCTGAAAAAGTGCTGTATCTCTATCTTCTCATCAGCTGCGTGAACGTGAGCTTCATTCACTTTCATCATGTTCATTATCTTTTCTTGGTGTACGTTCGTCACTTTCTGAACCACGTAATCATATTTTTGGTCCTTTTCAGCGCCCCCTTTGATCCACGCCCCTAGGCAGCCGCCTAGTTCGCCTAATGGTAGCGCCGGCACTGGCCTGGGCCCAGTCCGACTTTACGAAATCTCCTCGATGGCCACTAGTGTCCGATAAACAGGCTAAACCCTGGGTTGTTGATCTGGGGGTGCGTGAAAGGTTGCAAGGGAGGCGCGGGTATGACAGCAATATATTGTTGAAAAACAGGATAAAGGCAAATGGATTGTTGTTCTGTTTATTGTGTTTGATTTTAAGGTTCGGTGAGGGGCGAGTATCAATGCCTAACACCAAAGGGGACGCCCCTGAAAAAGATTAAGAACCTCTGGCTATGCACAATACCCCAATCCAGAGACTAGGGAAGAGAACCATAGTTACTCCTCGAAACATCAGCATAGTTAGTGTCGTTACCGTACCGTTAAGAAAAAATGGGGACTCATGAATGAAAAGATGAGCTAGCTTTTTCTGTCAAGTGGTTAGGCTGTCGCACGTTCTAACGTTGTGTTGCTCTTGTACAATTAACTTAATGTACCATCCAAATTAAATGTGAATCAATTCAAAAGAAATGTAATTCGTAGTTGTAATATGTTGTGTGATTTTTTTGCAAGATTTACTATTTTGTTAGCCAATACAATAAATAAATTATGTAACGTTATAATTTCAATGTTTTCGTATTCCTTATGACAAAAAAATGAGTATAAACAATGTTTGGACCTTATGGATAATTTAAAATTTTATTTGCTGAAACGTTTAAAGCAAAAAAACAAACCATTTCTTTTTTAAAATATTCATTTACTTCATGGTTTACTTTTCGAAAAAATTGAACCTATTTCTAATATTTACATTTTAAAAAGGGCGCACATTTAAACTTTGACATGGGCGCCATTTTGCATAGATACGCCACTGCCACAATAGCGTACAGTCTAAAAAAAAATGTTTTGCAAACAGTCCATCATGTTTCCCTTATTGAAATCCTCGTGCATGCTTGCCTACCTGCAACGCATAAAAGCATTTCATGGTTATTAAAGTATCAATCATAACCTGTTTCTATAGACCCTTGTACCTAACCAGTACTTGCATTACGTAAAAACGTTTTGGAAAACACAACTGAATCTTTGCAAAACCGATGTAGTCTGAAAATCCTGGCGGTCAGCATGTTCTACATTGCCTAGACTCTAGAGCGTCGTTGGGTCTGCAACAACAAGAAGCACTCTACAGTATAGCAATGCATGCACCTACTGCGATGTCTATACTTGGCAAACTGGTTTACCGATTTAATTTCATGTGCAGATTTCCATTTCCCAATTTTCTCTGTTTCTTTAGCTACCGAAAAAAAAATGTAACAAAGAGTAATTCAAACTGTAGTACAAAAAGATGTATCCATTTTCTTGTGGTTATTATTTCATAAGGTTACCCAGGGAGACGTTTTCCAGGTAAAGTATAGTTAGAGCTCCAGCGTTTTATTTTCCAGCTTCAGTGATTAAATACAAAGATATTCCGTGCCGGGAGGTTCACGATTTACAGGCCTATTACGCAATGAAATCAATTATCCAAATAATGAAATCAATTGTCGACAATTTTGGAAGGATTTCCAGGCAAGAACGCTCCAACCAGACTCACACTAAAGCGTCTCTTGGACAAATTCAGGGAGACAGGAAATACAAAGGATAACATTATTAAAGGTCGCAGTAACCGGCCATAGTCACTCAGGACAAAAAATCACATCGTGACTGTGAGACAATGTTTGGAGCAGTCTTCAAGGAAATTAAGAAGACGTTTGTCCCAGGAGACAGAATTTTCAAGGGGTGCAGTTATGCACATAATGCACCAGGATTTTCATCTGTTTCCTTATAAGATAGATATTTTACAACTTCAGGCCAATGCAAATAATTAAGCTGAGAGACGTGCCTTTGGGTCAATCATCAGTAACCGAATCGAAGGCCATCCTGATTTCTTGGACTTCAATTTTTTAGTGTCGAGGCAAATGTTCACTTTAGTGGTCACGTGAACAAAGAGAATATGCGCTTTTGGGCTAAGGCTCAGCCGCATGAACATCAGTATCGCCTATTTAGTGTGGAGAAAGTGACTGTTTGATGGGCGTTGGGTCGTAATAGCTTTTATCGGGCCATACTTGTTTGACGATGCTGATAGACATCCGGTAGCCTAACTGTGAAAACAGAGCGATACATTAAACTAATGAGTAGAAGATTCAAATCAGCACTGAGACGCAAGCGAGGAGTGAACATGGATGCAGTGATTTATCAACAGGATACAGTAGCACCGCATTGCTCCTGTGCTTCACTCGAATACTTTTATCGTTACCTCCCTGGAGGCAGGCTCATCACCGGTTGTACGGACCACCCTTGGCATGCACATTCTCTAGAGTCTAGACTCTAGACCTAACCCCTTTGGATGGTTTTCTGTGGGATTACCTAAAAGACAGGGTATATGCTAACAATCCCCAAAACTACTGATGCACTCAAGAATAACGTTCGAACGGAGATCAGGAGAATTCCCCATGAGATGTTGGACAAGGTCATTACAAACTTCAATTTTCGAGTAGCCACAATGAATCAGCGCCAAGGATCTTAGATCGAGCACTTTAGAAACTATTGAGCTGTGCTCTGGCAAAAAAACTTACACAACGTAAAACTTACATCTCTGTAAGAGAGGCCTACAAAAAAAATTCGAAGTCTTCCTTTCAATACAGAACGCTACTTTATCAAAAAATGGATACATTCTTTTTGACCATCTTGTATGATTTTGAAAAAGAGTCGACAGGAAACCAGTACATCGCATGTTACATACAAAATTTCACTTGTCTAACCGAAAATATAGAATGTGTTTCATACTGCAAATCTTGACAGCAGTTTTCGAAAAAAACTTGGAAAATGATTATTTCCAAGGTTGATTTTTAAAATGCTGGCTGGTATTATGCTTTTTTGCGAATGCTGAATATGTTAATCAGTGCTTTCACATTAATGATCCTATATGGTTCTGCAAATTGGACAGTAAGTTGTAAATTAGGTGGGTCAATCCTTGCTTTGAATTTAAGAACTGGATAGCTCCAAAGTCTTTTTTTTCTGTGTAGTGAATAAAACCAAATTTCGTTCTTGAATATTTGCATTTTTTATTTTCTAATCAAAGCTCGGCTATGGAGACACCAATAATTCAAACGTATTTCTGTTACATTTAAATGTAATCTGTAAGAATAATTCGGATTTTATTGAACTTTCAATGCAAGCATAAAGTCGACATGAACCCTTAAGAAAGAAAAGCATCACGTGAGTTATCTGATGGCAAGGTAGATCGAACGAAAGTTTGAAAATCGGAAATCTTGCACGTTGTAAGAAAATCCTGAATCCGGGCCTGCCTCTGAACGTCTCTGAGGTCAATGTTTGCAGCCATTGCTTTCAACTACGATTCGCCGCTGCAACTAGCCTGTTTTAAGATACCGCAAACTTCTGATGTCGTCACAGGTTCGCTACCAACCCAAAACACTTGGTAATTGCTGGACTGGGGATTGTGCAATAGGACTGTGAAGCCCCAAATCTTCATTGTAAAAATTATGCGAGCAAAGAGTCACTTTAATGTTTTTCACTTACTATTCCACACAAGGATGTTTTTATCTTTGTGTAGAATTCCCTTCAAGGCAACTAGGCAGCATAACATAAGATACCATGCCACCAAAATGTACTGGTTTTGGTGATCACAACTTTTAGTTTGCTCCATTTCCGAGTCTGCCTATGAAGGTCTTGAAAATGGAGTGCCAATCTTGCAATGTATTGCAAGCATCTGTAACACACTTCTCCAAAATGGTAACAAACAAAGTGCTCCTATAACCACAAGGACATGTAAGAAATAAGGTCTTGACCCTTGGGTGCCTGTACACCCAAAAGATCAAAGATCAACATGCAGGCCGTCAACTTAATCCTCATAAATTCACTCACCTTAGTCAACAACGCAGCACGTATATTTGTATGCGAACACAGCGCACAGGCTTAGAAACCAAGAAACCTTGTGGTGTCAGGAGTAAAGTTATAAGACAACGTCTTGTCAAACGTGCTATGACAAGGATAAGAGTGTTTGACAGTTGCACATACAGCATGAAATAGGGAAAACTGAGGCACGTTTTTGTAAGATTGACACATGTAACCTGCTACATGAAACTTCTCAACTGATAAAAATCTACGGCTTCTTGCCACTACTTTTTGCCACATAAGAAACAGCAAGAACGAGACTGTATCACTGGTGCGTTTCATCAATTTCAAAAAAGGTTGGAAACTCCACTGAGGTTTTAAATTTGAGACTTTTGTTTTTCCGTGTGTGAGTATAAAAACAGGAAAGCTTTTCGACTTTTCATTATTACTGGCTTCTTTCAAATAATAGATTAGTTTAAGTCTTTTTGGTTAGACGTAACCATGTTTTGGAATTAAAGACTTAAAGCTATGGATAAATAGACAATTACTTTACTATCACATTGTTTCGGATGGTATTTAAGAATAAAGCACAGTAAGCATTTTTTCAAAGCTGTAGAAAAGTAAGCAATTGATATTATACAGCCCCAAATGGTATTTAAAACCACATCAAAAGTTATTTTGCAAAATCGTGATAACGAAACAGCACCAAGTTTGCCAAAGCAATGTGTAAAACAAAATCTAATGAGGAACTAGCCTCATCCCAAATCAGAGACGTCGCCACTGGGAGGGCGGTGGTACGTCCTTCAACTTTCAATTGGCTCCTTCAACTACAAAAGGTGGTGATCGTTTTTGGTCTTCTGCTGTTGCACCCCTGCTGTTCTGTTGGTCACCCACACAACCAAAACCTAGCAACGCACGTGCCTTAACATCAGGCAGCAAACGCGCCGAAACCCAGGAGCATCTTTCAACAATATCAAGTGTTGAAGGGGGTTAAAATATCTGTCATGACTTCTTCACGTAAAATTTGGCTTAATACAACGCATTGGATCATGTTTACGTTCAAATATATTACATTACCATTATCAAATAAATAATTCATTGTGCTAGTAAGAGCCTAAAGTAGCTATAACACGAGCAAAATCGCGATAACTGCATTATATTCGTTTTAAAGGGTCTCCAGTGTTGTAAGGCATATTTTGCAAAATTTTAAGTTAAACCAGAGCTGCAATTCTATACCGAAAATGCTGTAGTTGAGAACACTTTCTGTTCAAAATCTCACAATAACACAAACTGTTGATGCCTCACCAAAGTGTAAGGGAACTTTCCCAACCAACTTTAATTACAAACTTCTTATTTATTTTCTTGCCGTGTTGCATTAATTAACCAAGGAAAAATTTGCATGGATTAACAGATTTGATTTTTTCAGGATTTTACAGTACTACACACTAAAAGGAGAGCTAGGGGGTTCGGAAATGTAAGCATGCCACCTGGCCCTTGGCCTGGTGTATTTTCCTTTGGATGTGCTCGTCAGAACTTGGCTCACCAACCATTTGAGGCATTTCTAGCTCGATTACTGAACCAATGCAACCGGGATCTCTCTATTCAGAGAAGTAGCTTAGCATTCAAATATTTATGAATTTTACAACTGCGCAACTTGTCGTGTATCGATAAATCTGATCATTTTACGAAAATCTTCTCTCTGCCTCTAGCACTTTTAATACTCTCTTTCTATCACTGCCCACGATCCATGAACAGGACCGGATTTCCCATATAGGCTTTCGCGGCCACAGCCCAGGACGGCAAAAGTTTTTTGAAACTTTTTGAGTTGCTTTGCTTATGCTTCTTGCAGCACCCATTCTAGAGTTATCTGCCTGTCTGATTTTCCTATTTCAGTGCATTCCGGTGACTGTGAAGTGAGGAGGCTGTGACTTGAATTAGACTATCTACCAATCTTCTGGGTATCAGTAGTTGGTAATCTTGGTTGGAAGATGTCTGAAAAAAGAAAAAAACTAAGAGGATATCCATACAGAGAACCAAAGGGGAGTCTGACCTTGCTACGACTACAAGGTTAAGCCGGCATATCAATCTCCACTTGAAATAAAATCGATATATTTAAGTGTAATTTTTCAAAACTTGAATGATCGTGCTTCGGCGCACACACGGCACAGACAAAATTTTCCTGTTGGGCGCTAGAAATCTGGCCTTGTCCATGAACATAAATGAACATGACCCGTGAACATAACAGCGGCAATATAAACCCGAATTGAAAACCATAAGATTGTCGTTTTTCAAGATCTCGTTCGGTAACCATGCAGTGGCGGATCCAGACCAGGTGTTTGGGGGTGCAGTCAAATAGAAGGGCACCAAAAAGTATTCACTTGATCAAATACTTCAGGTTGTCTGCGACAATCGTTGGTTATCACATAAAAGTGGTTACCATTTTTTAGGCCAAAAAAGTGACTATTTTTTTCAGTCGCACTATGCTATGTTTATGGGAACAATCGCAGTTTGAAAGCGCTTTATGTTATTAATTCAGAAAATGTTTGAAACGGGTCTCAAAAGACGAGCCTCGTTTTTCACAAGCTACACATAATTGAGAACACTGTTGATGTCCCAAACAACCTCTTATATCTACAAAAATTATTTAAAAGACATACCCTAAAGCAAGGCTGCGCAACCTGCGGCCCACGAGAGCTTTATCAATTGCAAAAAATGTTGCAAAACCCAACTTCGGATAATTGATTGTCGTCCCAGAATTTCTTCCAAACTACAACAAAATAAATTTTACTGCCTGCGGCAAATTTAAGTTGATCAAATTGGTCCTTCGAGCCTTATGAATTGTGCAGGCCTACCTTAAAGCATGCTGCGCGTTAGTGTTTGACACTGTTTTGCTTATCCGTAGATCGGAAAAAAAATATCTGAAACGTAAACCCAGCCTGGTTAGAAGTATAATGGTTCTTCTTACACTTAGAAGTGACAACTCGAGTCCCACGACCGGAGTCAAGTAAGTAAATGAATGACAATCAAGTTTCCAGACGAAGCTTGTGCAGTTACTGCATGGAAAACATATTTGTGAAGCGACAATTAAAAAACAAAACATGACTTAAACGCATTTGCCATGACGCTACTCCCATTTTAGGTAGCTGATGCCGGCTATCGTGCAAAGCAATCTCGTAATCGCATGATAGATTTATACTGGACCTAAAAGCATATTTTCTTAACTACTTTTAACGCCACTAAGAAAAATATCAATTCCACTAGTCCAGGTCATGAAAAAACGTGGTGACACTGATCAACAGAAGTTGAAGCAGGCGGACTGATTCCCCAAATTCACAATCAATACCTCCAAACTCAAGCTCTAGTCTCCCCGTCCCCGATAAAGTCATTTTCCAGATAATTGCTACGAATACTCCAAAGAAGAGTGAAACCACCACAAATGCTTTTGTTAAGGCGATGGATCTACTTCCATCCAGGCCAGCAAACACTGGTGGGAATCAGCGTACAACCAATTTAAAACCACGAATCTCAACCAACACTACAGTCATCAGTAAAAAAGTTAAAACTTGCACCAGAAGATTGTTCTTCTGATTAGAAATACGTGATGTAAGCGGAATGATCTAACAAAGGGTCTGAAACTCAAATTGCTCCAAAGTCCAAATGAGGAATAATAAAGTAACCCGAGGGCCACATTATGACGTGGACGCAACTATGGCGGTATCTTAACCTTACTGGAAATAGCTTTTACACCTTATTTCCTGTGAAAGGTATCATGCGTTACAAAGGCGTACGCAAAGGGGGATTGGGTTAACCCCCCTTGAGCTTGATATTTCACAAACACTTTATTACCTGCGCAAAGGAGGTTAATTGTTTTCTCATACTTTTTGCTTGTTAATTTGTCGACTTAATACAAATACCATGTGATGTATTTGCATGCAAATTTCAAGGAACATTTTAAATGGGCCAAAAAGTAATAATTAGGTTTCGGTGGGAATCTGGGTTATCGTCTGCGTCCAGAAACCATCTCAACATTTTTTGCAGACCTTTGGTTGTGTTCCGCGCCATAGTTCCCTTTATCCAAAATAATTGCCTTTATGTTGTCTCCTAAGGCTGATCAGCGCAAGCGCTGACCCCATTGGGTACATTACCAATTTCTGTAGCATGATAGAACTATTGCACGAGCTCAAAAACAGCATTTGTTAACATAGAAGCATTCAGGCATTTGATAATGTCTCAGCAGGGAAAAAGGAAAACTAAAAGTTTGCTGGAGGTCTATAAATAACAAAAAATCGAAAGTTTTTTTGCATACTTTATGCGCATTCTCAATTCTTGTGTAGTTTAGCAAGGCGCCAGCCAGTCCAGCCACACTTTTTCTATGCTCGACTGCTCGTATTCGACAAGAGTCCAGGGGTCTCCAAACTACGGCTCGCTGGCCATATGCGGCCCGCAAAGCTATTTCATCCGACCCATGAGGTCATTTTGCCAAATGATGAAAAAGAATTATCAAAATTTTGTTGATTGGGTAGAATGTAACATATCCCAAAACAATCACATTAAGTAAGACGCCCGGCCCTCGATATGTTGTGTATTAGCTTAGGTGGCCGTCGGACAAAAATGGAGACCCCTGGACAAGACATCAGCCCAGCCTCATTTTGCCGTTATAAATTGCACTGACGCGCTGATGAGTGTGTTTTACGCCCCTGATTTAATGCGCAGCCTGAGATTTTTGCAGTTATGAACTGCTGTGTCGTAGCGTTGAGTTTATTTTCCTCCGATAGCATGACTTGGAGCGCTGATAGTTTACATTCAGTGCAATGACACAAAAAATGAGGGGAGTGGATGTAGAAAAATATGCATATTATGTCAACAAACTTCGCCAAATCGTTGGTTTGGAAACATGGCTGTGACGTCAAATTGTGACGTCTCAAACAGCACACACCAAATACTAATGACCATCGTATGCCACTGAATGAACACCCCCATGAAAATTTTCTGCGTGCGCCGCTGATGAGTTATACGCAAATGCAAATAATTTCTAGCCGTCTCTACGTCCGTTTAAAGCAGTGTTTCTCAAACATTTTTGTTCCAGCGCCCCTTTTCACTCTCGACACATCGCTGCCACCCCCCAAGCCTGACAAAGCAAACACATGGTAGTACTTTTAAAGAATTCCATTCAAAGATAAAATTTAAATAAAAGACCATTGAAATCGATACATACAATGGTCCCCCAGTTCAGTATGATGAATGTGCTTGGCGGCCTTCACATAGCTTCGAAATATTGGGAGACATTTTAGTGTCGTAGATCACCTCGCTTATGAATAAACAAGCGGTTTCTTTGCCTCGAGAGCATTAAGGTCAGAACCGAAAATCCCTTTTCAACCAAATATGATTAACGGACAAAATTGCTTCAGCAACAACCTCCAACGATTATTATAGCAAATTAAAATTTGCAAGAAACTAATAAGTCATAATTGTAGGCTACTGAAGTTACCTCAGTGATCGATTAGTGGAAGTGGTTGAGCGTTTTCGCCTCCTTTGTGTTGTTTTGCTCCCCTATCGCCCCCTTGTTTTGTTCGCCCCATTGCCCTTCAAAATCGCTCCCGAGGGGGGATGCCGCCCACTTTGAGAACCATGGGTTTAAAAGGAGCTTGTTCACTCGCTATCCGAGCACTTTTAAACACAGGTGAACAAACCAAATAACGTAAATGTTAATTAATTGAAATTCCCATAAAACATCGCGGGCCGCGTGTTTTAGACCCCTGATCTAACCAATAACGAATTTTTACTGTCTGTTGCAGATTTCGCTAACCACGACAAATTTGCCTGTTCTTGGGTGGCATGAGCTGCCTACGGGTATGCATTTGCAACAAAATGATCAAAACCGCATAGCCATCTGTCACTGTTGCCAGGCCTGCAGCCAGGTGGGGGCGAATGGCGCCGTCGTCCCAAAATTTTGGACTGCGAGTATGGAACCACTGTTCCACCAAGCTGTACATAGATGGTGTTGTGCCAAAGTTTCTGCGTTAGAGCTGAGTACCATGCTTTCTTGAGACGCGTCGTGCTACCACGTAGTAATTCAGTGCTACGCTGCGTTGTCCATATTTTGGCGGAGTGAGTGAGGTGTTGCACACTTGCATTATTATGTCATAATTACTTGAACTAATGGAGCACGCTCAATGCATGTTTGATGTTTACCAGATTGCTAACGTACATCTATAGCTTGTCACACGCTACCTTTTGGCTCAATCAGGGGCATTACTTCCGACGAGAACCTCATCCACTCAACTTCATGTTGAATAACTGCGATGTAGTCATTGCAGACCCGTGGACTGCACTGACAACAGCCCTGAAACTGATTTTTCGCTTTGGAGGCTTCCAAAACCTTGGGTCAGTTATAAGTTTTCCATATTGCATTCATTCCTATTTTCACTACTGCCTATCCTTTCAAGGCTACCATCAGGCACTACAAAAATAAACTTGTGATAAAAGCAGACCAATTTAGCCTAGCGCAGTGCAGAGGCAAGTCGAGAAATGTGCTACCGAAAGCGACCGCGTTTGTCTGTGTTTTCCTCAAACTGAGTTAGGCTGGGAGTTCTCACGCGGGAAAGAAATAATGGTAGTATTATTACGAAAGAATAGCATTATTGATACTATGATAGAGGCTGGTGAAAAGACCGCCACGTAATCCCTGAATTTCAACGAAGAGTAAAGCAATGTTTAGTAGAGTATTTTTTAATATCTGTTTCTTCTTCCATGGCACCAAAAAGGAGCGCATTTATATAAAAGGGGTGCCATTCAACGGGGCGCCACAGACGTTTGGAGGGGGGCAGTTGCACCAAAATCTCCTCCCTAGGATCCGCCATTGTAACCGTGTGACGTTGAAGCTTGCGCATTACCTCGTTTTTGCCAATCCTTATGTCAATCCCTTTGCTTTGTCATAATTCACTTTTGACAGCCATCCAAAGTACTTGCACTTCTAAACCTTCTGCAGCGTTTTGCCGCTTACTTGTAGCGTGGACTGACTTGGGTGTCTGAAGAGACATAATACCTCGGACTTTTTAGTGTTAATTTTCATTCCAGCTTGATCTCACGCAGCTCCAAACCGATCACGTGATGCTTGATCGGTGAACACCCTGTTCAGAGCGTCCAAGCAGTATCAAATTGTCATGAAAGAGCAAACGGGTGATCCTATCATTTCCAACAGCGTACACGCGTCAACACGACTGTGGCTGCCTATCCAAACCCAATTCACATTGTCGATGAAGAGGAGTGGAGTCCAACATTCACCACAGACTGTTCTTCACTAAATGTCATTTGCACGGACACATGCGTCTTAATTTGGAAAGTTGCAACTTACACTACTTTTTCTTGGTTTTATTCTTTCATTGCGATCAGGTTTGGTGTTCCTGGGGCTATGAATCGGTTAAGTTTATCCATACATTAAAATGGCGGATGTTTTGTAAGCAGTTTAAGCTCTCACCCAAGAAAAGCAAATGATTGCGGGACATGTGTAAGCCCCTAGCCACATTGCTGCATATTCCAAAGACTAGAAGCTTCAATTTTGTAGCCAAGAAGGAGATGAAGAAGCCCCCAAGCAAGTTTCGGTTACATCGGATAATTTCAAGGAAAGAAAACTACAATCATTTGTAACTAGCAATCAGTTGTGATTCATCCCTCAATTGCCAATGACGGAGTCACTGAGCAGGTAATCAAGTGCAAACGCAAGTGCAAGGTACACAACACACACGAACGTAGAACCGTGCACAACATCACATACACAACAACGCCTAGACCAGGGGTCTCAAACTCAAATTGCTCCGAGGGCAAAGTGAAGACTAATTAAATAACCTGAGGGCCGAATTATGATTACACGAGGGCCGCATTATGACGCTGACGCAACAATGGCGGTACTTTAATCTTACTAGAAACAACTTTTACATCGTATATCCTGCGAAGGGTATCATGAGTTACAGGAAAATCACTTCTAGCCGTCTCTACGTTCGTTTATTAAGGGAACTTGTTCACTCGCTAGCCGAGCATTTTCGAACACCTGTGAATAAACGAATAACGTTAATCTTAATTATTTGAAAATTCCCCAGGCCGCGTGTTTGAGACCCCTGGCCTAGACCGTGTTTTTATTTGAACTTAGTTACTGTAAGTGATGCAGACGTTAGCCATGCCTCAGCCGCACGAACTTAGCCTTCCAACTCCAAGGTGTGCAGATGGCAATGTAGGAAAATAGGACAGGATTTGAGAGACTTTCCTGCACCTTTCTTTACATTGTGCGCCATGCAAGAAAGCTACGTGTCAATTTGTAAGGTCTTGGTAGGACTCGACATTAGAATCGACTACCAGCACCAAAGTTGACGCACTAACAACCGGGCTACGCACTGTTTTTTTGCACGACATCTTATCAAGCCTCAAATTACTCCACAAACGTCTAAGGCATGCTGTTTTTTTCGAAGATTGCGGCTATAAAAAAAATATGTTCGCATCGTTACAGAAGTTCGAAAAACACAGTGGCAGTGAGCGAGAACAATATGATACAACTACGTTATGCAAAACGATCGTAAGCACTGCTATTTGCGTTGATTGAAACGTTTGCACGGATGATCTCATTAGGAAAGTTGAACAGGGCAAATTTCATTGTCAAAAAATGATAATTGTTTATCATACGTTTCCAGAACCGATCAACAAAAATTTTTATCTTCAAACCTAAATTTCGTGGACTTTTGAAAGTGCAAAGAGTATGCATGTTTTATTTCGCAACCTCTCATATCGACTTATCTAAGTAAGATAATGTTCCAAGAATTACCCTACGTTATAGTCCATGAATAAAGCAGCAGATATTTTATAAAGCCAAACCTAACAAAGAAATGGAAACCGTTATTTTTATTTGAAACCGGTGCTCAAACAATTTCTCAAAAGCGGCAGCTTGTTTCATATAATAATGTTGCTTCGGCAGTGCACAAGCAAATGTGAGTTCCCTTCTCGGAAACAGCTCTGCACCGAACAGCAATTTCTTTGTTTGTGAGAGTCGTTCCAGCAGCTTATCGTGCACGATAACTAACAATTTAATCGCGTTGCTAGTGGAAGATGATTTTCCCAAAAGTTATTGAACATCAAAAGCAAGCTGCATGCTGCAATGTCATCTTCATTGTTTTGCCTAAAACTCCCCAATGCATTTGATTTGCCACATGTAGCACGCAAACGTAGCAGAGATTGAGGTTGTTACCCTTGACATATTTTTCAATCAAAATTTTAAAACGGTGCGTAGCCTATAGGGTCTTATAAGAAAACCACAATCTCACGATCTTTGTGCCTGATTTGAATAGCGTACAATGTTCAAAAGCAGGAGTCTAAGCCTTTCGAAAGCAACTACGAATAAAACAGTTAGGAGAACAAAAGGGAAATATAAAACGTAAATAAAAGTTATGAAAAGTTTTGATGCCAATTGCGGATGCATAATAGAGGAAATTTGAGAAATGGTACTCGCTGCCATCCAGCCTTGAATGCTATGGATCAAAACAAAAGAAAGCCTGAAAAGAAAGCGCCCTGTTACCAGTGATGCCACGCACAGCTACTTGTACTACGTAAGAAGCCGAGTTGTTTTGTTTATGATGTGAATATGGACGCAGAAAACACTCAAAAAACAGAAATTGACCGGTTCGCATCGAATTAAACGAAATTTTCTTTTAGTCTTGAAACCCGATTGGGAAAAACGCTGGTCAAACGAGCTAATGAGCAAGAAACTATGCGAACAAGTTTCGTGAATGTTATAAAATGTAAATGCACCATTTTACTAAAACATTATTACAGTATGCAACGCTGCTGTAACGTGGAAGGCACAGAGAACTATTGAATGGTACATGGACATGCTGACTTTATAGTAATCACTGGTTTCTCCAGTGAAACTCTGTAGTAATCACTGGTTTGTTTCACGGTCATCGACCAAAATGATCAGCACTGCAGTCGTGTACTACATGAAGTTAGACTACTCGAACACAGCTTTATTTAATGTAAAAAGCTTAACTTGCAATAACCGCAGTATCTAGAAGTCGAAAACTATACAATAAAGTAGTTAAAAAAGTTCCCGGTTCCTGAAAATAATCGATTATTTTTACTTAATAAGTTGATACATTCCAAAACAGGCCTACCTATCCCTACATTTTTAAACTTCCCCAGATTTCCTTGCGCTTGCCACTATTGTGATGTAATGTCACTATATGTAATAAATTACTGAAGTTTGCTAAAATTGTATCTCTGAAAGTAAAGCAATTGTGCAAAACAATTTGCGTAGCGTAGACTTGAGACGTTGTTTTGAACGCTCTGAACTTGTACATATACCGCAGCGAAAGCTTTGTGGCATGAAGACACTGCGTTCGACCAATGATCTACGACGTAAATTTTTCTGGCGAGCCTACGTGCGTCGCAGATTTGCAGAAACTGTACAAGACTTGCTTTGCAAATTACGCTCTCTTCAGAAAATGTAAGCTTCGAATTCCGGGCCATGCAGATAATTAATCTGCCTTCGAATCGCCCTACTTTTCATTCTGGAATGGTTTTCAACTGTGGAGTGATCAAAGTAGAAAGTTCTTCTAACCGATAGTAAAATTTCGTGAGACCGTGTGGCCTTGCGCTATTTGCATTATGAAGATCGTTGGCTCATTTGTTCCAGCAAAAATACAGCCTTATGTCTCATAAAAAAGAACAATAAAGCACAATGCAGGAAATCTTCCTTAATCGTCAAGATGACAATATCAGTGTGGGTAAATAGAAAGCTCCTTGAAATGAAGTCGAAGAAAAATTAGTGGAAAACAGTCGAACATTCCAAATAACTGTTTTTCTCATTTATATGTTCCAGCCCAAGCTCCAGCGTCCTGCAACACCACCAGGGAAAAGAAGGCTGTCGATGTCCTCACCCTGTTCCGGGTCCCTACTTCACACTTCATCAAGTTGTTCTCGTGCAAAGGCAGGCGAGATGAACTTAATGGAGGGTGAAATAGGGGCACAAGCATGGTGGGGATGCTGGTAGCGACCGGGAGTCTTTCGTCCGAATGAACGAGTATGGCTAGGTCTAGTGTTGAACTCCAGAACTACCAGCACTGGAGCGGACACACTGAATTAGCGGACGCAACTAGGTTAAGAACTGTTTAAGTTTTCTCTCACCACAGCACCTTTCAGAACGTTTTCACGTACTCATAGGAAATCTACTTTTCTGCTTTCTTAAGCAAGATGCGGGATGAAACAAACTGACGTGTGGATCACAACTTATATTACTACCGGAGTCACACGTCTCGCAATATCTTAATTACTTCAATTCAAAGCGTCAGAATATCTTGATTGACTCAATAAAATCTAGTTTACTATAGGAAAAGTAATTCGCGACTGTAAATTGCAAGTGCAGTAAAATTACTTCAAAAAATTATCTGTAAGCAAAACTAAGGGAACGTCAGAGAGCAGTTAGCCTTGCTTGTTTTAGCTAGTTTTTTTTTTTTTAAGTTGATAGTATTTACAGTATATGAATTGTAGGTTCTGCTACATATGTTTGTCTTGTTATGAGCTACTGCTATGCATGATTGGGTGTTGTATAAGGAATTTATTCAAGGATTTAGGTGGCAACTTGAAGAATTCTTACATCCGGTTAAGTTTACATCGCACGAAATTCTTTAAAATTTAGAAAATGGCGGAAATGATTTGGCATCACAAGTAGTAGCCCAAAAATATTTTAATGAATACAATGTTACCTATAAAACCTCTTCAGCTGACTGCTTCTGGTGCCAACTAACCCTTTGCAATCAAATTATTTAGTTCTTAACTTCCACATCATTTTGGAAGAATTACAGATGCGGGACATTTTTCTGTAATTGCATATATTGTTCACAAGCTGATCAACCACAATGAGTAAGATGAAAAAAATTACATCCTTTTTTGCCAAACGTTTTTTTGTCAACTCAAGTTTAAAAGAAAATTCAGAGGAATCGCCATCCTAAAGGCAGTTGTCAGAAGAACAAGCCGATTTATCGTGTAGGTCCTAAGTACTTACAATTACAGTATACTGTAATGGGTGTATCTTGCACGATTGTGTGCAATGCAGAAAGATGCAGAAAATCTAACAACTTATGGTTACGTGCTTTGATGCAGTCAGATTGTTTGTACTCGTCACTATTCTTTGAAGACTATAATCGC
>JGI24022J15233_10002400_pt1 | contig 17505 bp, 11 predicted proteins | sample Ectturendosymbi2_FD_15233 | JGI IMG/M metagenome (IMG submission 15233) | reverse complement strand
GGCCAGATTTCCATGCAAGCATTACGGATTTTGAAAAGTATTGCAAAGAACTGATTAAGGATACTATAGGCCCAAGGCTGCACAGATATTTCGTCAAATTTGATGTATTTCAGGAGACAAATCGGTAGTTACTTGCAATAAAATTAAAATCGAGGGCCGAATTTTTCCAGGGCCAAAGGCTATAGCCTCAGTAGCCAATTGGTTAATCCGGCGTTGGATATTGGCAATCTCTAAAAGCGCGTTGTCTAACACGCAGAGCTTGACACATGCACCTGTGGGCCGTGGATCAACCCGGTTATGTGCATTTGACTTGGCAGTGCTGCATAGTACAGTGCCCACGCGTGCCTAAAACATCACAGCTGACTGACTGGCGAAAGTAGTAGTACCTAATGACTACTGTGACTTCTGGCTGTAAGTGGTTAGGCCAGGGGTGGCCTAACTACGGCCCGCATCCACTATTCTCTCAAGCTCAAAGTCAAATAACAATGCTTGTCGACTACACTATTCTCAAACTCAAAGTCAAATCACACTGTTTATCGACGTAACAACCAGTGTTCCAAGACAGTCAAAGGGTGACCCATTGGAATGTGGCAGCACATTATCCCTTGGTTGTTATCAATATTAAAGTTTATGGCTGATGGTTTCGCACTGAATTATAAATTCTACTTCGGGACCTAGCTGGGGGATGCGGATTGAAACTGAAAAGTAATGTATTCAATGACTCTCTCCAAAGAGCGGATCAATTGTATGTATTGCTTTGGAGTACAACCAAAAAACCTGCTTTTTGTTAGGAAGCGTAAATTCGTTTTGAGGGGCCTAACGCAAAAGCCAACAGAGACTACGGTCCCGCCCATACCTTTATGGACAGGTTTGTGATGTTTTTTCCCAAACGACCTTGCTTAGCAACACATTACTGAGATATGTTCATTCAAAAGCTACATATCCTATAACTCATTGTGGCCATTTTAGATTGTTATCATTTGAAGTAACCCAAGTACTGTGTCAAACGGGATCTGGAAAAAAATCTTTCGTTACGTTATTATGACTACTCAGGTACTATAATCAAAACGTTGCAGTTCAAGCGACGCCATGTAGTTGCCAATGAACCTTGAAAGACAACATTCAGTATCACTGCAAAACTGAGTATTGAAGCAAACGGGTCCTTTCCTATAAACGATGTACGCAGGCACGGGTTTGTTACTAATTTTCCACAAAAAAACTCTGTAACAAAATTGTAATAAATAAACTAAATAACAAGTGTAAGCCTTTTCATTTTTATTGCAGGCTAAGAATAAACAAAATGAAATGTGGCATGCAGTTTTTTCACAACCAGACAAACAACAGGTTTNATAAAACAGTGACCCTCGTCTCAGACGAAATGTCGGAAAAACAATAAAAATGTTTCTCTACTGTCCTTATNATTTCTTTCGTTGCAGAATCCTTAAAATGTACATTGCTGAATCAGTCAAGCAAGCNTAAAACTATTGCTATTTCTGACCAACGANAGTAGCAGCAATCTAATTTAAACTCAATATGCCATGCCAATGTCATTGTAACACAAAACGCAATGGAGCACATCCATCGAATCGGATGATATAGCCATATATAGTATCGCTATGTTCAAAGGCTGAAAAGCACGACATATGTCATAACTTTCTTCGCTTCTAACGTGAGATCGTGATCTAAACTAACTTTGTTATGAAAAAAAGGATTATTTGACTAAAAAAAGCACAACTAATGCTACAGTTAGAGGAGAATAGGATTCCCGGCCACTTTGCAAACCTGGACGTCTGATTCGTGTTGACGGTTCAAGACGAACATTAGAGAAAAGACCAAAAACGTTTATTAATAAAAGAGTTACATTTTTACAGCAGTCTGAAAATTTTAAAACAGCGTTGTAGTATTGAGTTGTTGGCACAAGCTAACTGATTGCCAATTCACCATCAAATCTCGTGACTGTAAAGTTCAACTCTGTGGGCCGAATACAGAGCTTCACATGGTAAAGTGTTGTGGATTGAATCAAGCACTGTTGTGAAAAGCTTTATTCCCAAAGGACATTGCGTTTTGCGTTACATATAGAACTGCATGCCTTCTGCTTGTTTTAGCTTGTTTTCAGAACATAACCTTTCTGTATGTAACATGAATGAATATTTTGCTGCGCCTCAATCTTTTGCAATACTTCAGGTAGTTGGAATTAATATTCTTTTTTCTATGTCATTATAAAAGAGGAAATAAAGTTTACAATGGCACATGAAAACACAGAAAAACAAAATCATAATATTCACTGTTTTAAATTTTTATTGTGTGTTGAAATGTGAAAACTGATTTGCCTGCGAATGTTAGGGTGTCTCAAATAAATTCACAAAATTTTCAATTTTTGTTTTGACGAAAACATAAAAATTCCTTATGATCTTGTAAGTTAAGTTGGTGTGTTATATCTTGGCAGAATTTGAAATGTGCGACCCTCTTAAAACTGATTGAAAACAGTTTCTAAGTAACGCAGTTCAGAATTTTTTTTAAATAAGGTACGCATTTTTCCCAATCTTGTCCGCCATCAACCAAACACAATTAAGATCAGCAAAAACGTCTTGTAAAAGCATGTTCCAGTGGCGTTTAAGTACTTAACTGCTTTGAAAATTAACAGAGTGGCTCTCTGAAGTGAACATCAGATACTTCCATTGCAACCGCTTGGAAAACGAATATTAGATGCGGTCAATATGGCAAACCTTCAAAATTTTAAAAACATTCTTTCTGAAATCTCTGTTTGAATTATCAAAATCAAAATAGGGTTTAAACAAAATTTTTCAATCATAATGAAATACCAAACTATATTTGACTTTTTGCTTCTTGCGTGAATTTGTTGAACGTAACTTACCAAAACTAAGAAAGCACATGATGACCAAAGTTATAAAGCGATGGCATCTGCTTGATGGGTTTCTGAAATCTCCACAAAAGCTTTCCGAGTGAGTGGCTGCAGTCACACCATCATTATCATCACTGTTTTGAGATTTGCTTAAAAGAGGCTTTTGTTCACTTGAATCATTCATTATCCACGTTATTGAAAAGTTCTTAAGACTACGTTTTGCAACNTTAACAAAACTATAACGTAAACCTATGCATAAAGAAACTGGACTGCAACCTGTAAGCATAGANAAACAACTACAAAATATGCATATTGCCAAGTATGGGAGAAGGAAAAAACTTTATTGTGAGNGTATGATCTAGGACGAGAACCTGCCTCATGGTTAAATGTGTGACGCCATCCAAAATGCATCTACGCTTGTTGCGATGTCGTCGCAGATATTTTGACATCTCGTCAAACCCACTCAGGCAAGCGACCAGATCTTCCTCATAGAAAACACATAAATTTGTTATTGAAATACTGTGTTTGGGTGTATGGTCATCGGCGAACGTCGGATTGACACGTGTGCTGATGTAATAAGGTTGACATTAAAATAAACCTGTTATGATAGTCAGAATGCAAAACAACGATGGAGATTAGATGCTTTATAACGAACAAATGAAACTGCAGAAAAGCCGTCGAAATACCCTTGTATCTCAGGTCTCCCTTAAAGTAGTGGGTTTGGAGTAACATCGATGTTCCAAGGCCCGTAGAATTCTTGCAACACATATATTTCAAACTTAAAACCAACGCCCATGTTCGAACGCCCACAGAGTCGCTACAAGTCACAAATTTTAAAGAAAACGCTGATATCTCCTCAGGGACTCTCAACCATTTGTGGGCAGATGCAGTTAAGAAAAGAAAGAGCATAATTTTTACAAATAATACCACTAAATGCACTGAAACAACAAATCGAAAAAAGCGTTTGGACTTTTTGGATAAAGACAAACATAGCACAATGACCTGAAATTAAAACTTACATACTAAATGGCGTTAAAGGAATTTCAAACTTTTCACAGCATAATAAAATACAAAAGCAGTTGATGAATTTGAGCCAAAGTTCCTATTCCTAATCCTTTTGCAGATAAATTTAAATACCTCTTGGGTTTGTTTCTTGCCACAGCAAAATGATATTCGATTCATTCGTGCACTTTCATATTACTTCACCGCAAACGGATTTGAACCCGATGGTCTTCTGTGTTTGCTACAGCAAGCAGGTTGTTTTAAGTTCAGTCCCACCACAATTAACATAGGTGTGTGCCCTTTGCTCTGCGAATGAGCTGTACCCAATTTATCCTTTTTTTACGTGATACATTCTAGTGAAGGTCCCATGTGGCGTTGCTGCGAATCTGCAATTTTGCGAAAACGCCCGAGATTTGTTTTTTGCGTGAACGTTGCTCACTGGCGCGCCTGTGCTTGCTGGAAATGCGCGTTTATTGCTTTGCAACCGAACATCGCAAATTCGTTTGATAAATGCATGTCACAGCGTTTCGTTCTGCATGTTAAACAGCCTTAACAATCATGCGACGCACGCGATCCAAATACAGTACGGTGCAAAGATCAAAAGAAACAGTTGAATCTGCGCGTAATTCGCTTTCATTTGCCTGCATGCACTTTTATCAATCAGAACATTGCAGAATGCTACAAAGCAAAATCAAATCAAACACACCACAAAATACTCATAAATCATTGCACAATTTTTTCACTTTTCTGAAATCTTGGTTTTAGTGGCCTTGTTTTCCCTGTATCTTTTGCCTTTCCAGTTGCTTACCCCTTTCCATTTTCATACCCTTGCTTTCCCTCTGTTTTTGTTGCTGTTTTTATTTTTTCTGACGTTGATTCGATGCATTTTGCTAGTTTCTGTTATTACAGGTGAAACGCCTTCAATTTTGCATTGATTAGTGCTAATAACAGGCTTGGCTGTGTAGTTGGACCCAGATGTTTTTTCGCCAAACCTTTGTAATAAAATATGTTACTTCACAGCAATTTGCTAAACCTGAAGTTTTGATGTTTTGTATTCTCATCAGCATGCAATTAAATTCTTCTCTTTGGTGTTCTTTTTATTTCTCCTGTTGAATTTGTGTTATTTCGTGATTTTAGTCGCAAAAATGCGTGAATAACATAAAATAAACAAGCTATCAACACAAAAACTCATCACCGACAACTTCAACTCTGGTTGCTCTGGTTGATGACTGCATATTCCAACCTGCAGTCATTTTAATTTTTGTGCCTCGCGCCATAGAACACGTGTGCAGAAATTCCTAGCTCGAATTGCGAATAGGACGTACTGTATGTTTGACATCTTGTTGCATGCTTGCCTGCATAGCATAACACGAACGGTTGTTGTTCGACAAACCTATTTGAGAAAATGCTGCTCCGTTAACATGCAAAGAATATCATGCAGGAAACGTTGTTAATACTACGTCTAAATTACTGTCTGCTTAGTCAACGATAAAACCCGCTGTGACACTCTACATGTTAGTTTTAATTAATCTCCTGTATATCTTCACAGAAATAATGAGGTGACGATGGCTATTGAAAAGAATGAAGTTGGCATAACATAAATTGACAAACTTCAATAAATTGAAGCTCCGAGATCCAGCGCAAATGCTTGTGTTGTGACCAGCACCGGCCTCATTTTCGAAAATGGAACTCAACCTCGCTACAGCGTTTTGTCACTACATGGCGAATTTGAAGTTTGAAAAATCTCTTAACCTTAGTGGCTGAGATCTTGACTGTATCATTGCCTATTAGTTCCAAACGTTCACGTTAGATACGCTTGGTTGCATTTTCTTTTTCATGGTGCCAAATGGAAACGTTCTCGCGTTGAAATATGCATTTAAAATTAAGGGTTTCAGGTGCATGTTTTCCAACAAATGTAGGCGTTTTTTGCGCCATCGCTGTCGCAATGAAAACACTGCCGTTCTTGCTACACACGTGTTCACATATGCATCCTGCGTTTCATATGTACAGACGGCAGTAGGAATGCCTACCAGAGCAATGGGGCTAAAGCCAGGTATAGCTTAGACTACACCTGAAGTAATGTGCTGGGGAAAGGCCAGGAATGGCTTAGACTATACCTGAAGTAATGTGCTGGGGAATGAACGGCACTTGGTCTCGAGACCTGTCTGATGGAGGGGCGTGCCGGTAGCAAAAATTTGTTGAGGCCGGCATGTGTTGTCCGAACGAACAGCACAAATACTAATATTTGCACTCTGCCATTCCAAAAAAATCGTCTGCCACAAGGCCAGACAGGTTTGTGAGAATCGAGAAACAATGGAAAATTTTGTTGTTGTTGGAGGGCAGACTCAGCCTGGCCCTTATAGTTGCGACTCCGTTGGTCTCTGTTTCTGTTCTTACCCCTGCATAGGTAACTAAAGTGACTCAGCAATGCATTTGTGATTTCGCAGCCTTCTATCACAAAATTCGTTGTCTGCAACAAATTACTGTGAAATTCTTTTTATCTCAGCTCTTTATTTTTTTCGTTTTTAAGCTCAATTATAAATGGAGAAGCAGAAAAGATTCACGTTTTTACTACAATGTAAGCAATTTGTAAGCTCGTAACTTCACATAGTGCATTGCGGTAAAGCGCACTTTTCTGACGAAGTTTAGTTCAGAACCTGAAATCACCACCTGCGTTTCGTAGTTGAAATGTTTGAAGATAATATGAATTTCTTGATGGTATGATAATAGAGGAAAATCAACGATCATTATACATTTTCAACAGTTTTGAAACCGCCCTTTCTCCACATATCTTAGGTAAGACATTGACTGACTCAAGCGTTTCAAATCACATGCACCAACCTGGAAAACACTTCATCAATCTATAATAAACGTGATGTCTGAAAAGTGTTTGCTCATCAGAAACACTGCATAGGGCAGACGTCGAAAAAATCTCAAGACGTTTTCCACGTAGTTTCTTTCTTTTAAAGATAATACAATTTGCTCAGATCTGGAAGTGTTTACGCTTGCTGAATAACAAAATCTTTTCTGGTTGCAGTTTCTATTTGACGTAGAACTTTCTGCTTTTCATGTTGGCTGTACTGTTAGCCTCTTCCCTAGGTAAGACAGAACTGCAGTGACTCAAAACAGGTTCCAGCAAAAGATGTCCGGTCAGCAATTGCTAAGATAGGTTTTCTACAAACCAGACTTGGATCCGTTGTAGGACTTCAGTTTAAACACAGTTACTCCTTAAAGTGTTTCAACCACTTTAAAATTACACCTAAAGTTGATGTAAAAGCAATATTGCCCCTTTGCACAAAACGAATGGATAAAATTTATAGTAGATATTGCTTTTTCCTCATTCAACGCATATTCGCATATTGCACCGTAGAAAACGTTTCGCACGAGAAAACTTTTTTAATCTTGACTCATTTCTTACTCGACACTTTCGTCCGAGTGCCAACGTATCCATAGCGTGCTGACTGCATTTCTGTTTTGTGCACGGACTGTTGGCTCTTGCGTAACTGATGATCAGCCACTCTAGTGTGGCTTGACATAAATAACATGTTGCGTTACTGCATTTTGCGAGCTCGCCAACAAAGAAAAAGTGGTGAGTTGCTTCCAACAGCCTTATTTCGGCTTACCTTGCTTCAGCAATTTGCAGCAGCTTTGTTTCGGTAACTCAAAATGTCAGGTCGCTTTGTTGGATGAAAAGACCAGTGTTCGGCACTAATTGTGGCGTTTTGGGCTACCTTCACATCAACATGCGATTCTCATCCAAAATCCAACATGGATATATAAACTCTTTATTAGCTTACCAAAATGATACGCAACTGCTCCCTCCAAACAACAAATCCTGATTGTAAAAATCAAGAAATTTTACATGAAACCAAACACCATTGAAACTACTCCATTAATAAATTCGCAGATAAAAGCGAAGGCCCCCATGGATTTTAATTCAATCTGACCCATTGAAGCAAAAGTTCAGTGAGGAAAAGTTTAATAGATAAGGTCAAGTTTCTTTCAAATTATGCTGAAGTTTACCCACGAGCACTCTATTCAATATTCACCAATGGATCATGTTTGAAGTCGACTATTTTCGGTGAACCCTTATTGACACAAGAGTATTGTTTGCACCTTTACAACAAGTTATCAGATCCGAATTCATCCCGTCACTCATAAGGGACCCTATAAGCGACGAAGAAAACGACTGCTAGCTTTCCCTCTCAGACATGTTGACCTATGAGTGCAAGACCCTCAGGCAACCGTTGACGCAGAACCTGCAAAATCTATCCTAATTACAAAAGACCTAGTAAATCACATATGCACCAATCACTTGACCTCAAAATCCTGATCTAACCACATGCCGCAAATAACGAAAGCAAAACAAGACGATTCAAGGAAACAGCATTCGACAATTGTGACTAACTCGCAGAGAAGCTGGACACTGAAAACCAAGAGATTGTAGAACAGCGGTTCCCAACCTTTTTTGATGCATTCCTCCCTTGGATCATTTTAGAATTTTTCATTCCTCTCCTATTACACAATTTCAGAAGGGTGGCTGAAAAGGTTAAAACGTCATTTTTGCGATGACTCTGATCGCACGTTGTGAGTTGAAGTATAATAGTGGCGTTGTTGCGTCGTTGTAGCAAGCCATTTTTGTATGATAATTAGCTCTGCTTGGTGGCTTCAAACAAGCAGCAAGTTTAACTGGGAAAAGTCAAACGAATCTCTGAGAAAACTTGGAATGCACTAAACATCTAACAAACCAGGTGTCAATAATGATATGATAATCCAATAGATAGGGCCACTGTTAATTTCGTCAGAGGAAGATAAAAATGAAACCAAAGTACAATCAAAACACATTGAAATATACCAGTAATAAAAACGTATCAAACATCAAGTTAGGTCTACTTTCAACTCGATCAATGCAAAATTTATTCTTGCTTTTCATCGAAGGAGTTGTTAGATACAGGGTATGATTGATGTAAAACCAAACTGCATATATGAATAATCATCAGTGATTGATTCTCGAGTCTTGGTTTCGGTCTTGAGACTGGTCTCGAGATCCACTTTTGAGAGTCTCGGTCTCCGTTTCGAAGGCTTCAGGTCTCGTCTCGGCTCCAAAGACTACAGATCTCGAGATGTTGAATATTTAAAAGAAATGGCACAGTATAGTAAAATTTCTATAATTCAACAATTTTGTTTTTTGTAGTTGCCGTTAAAAAAACAACCAGAAAAGGTCCGAAAATGCCAGGAATTTGAAAACAATTTCAACTTCAAAGTGATGACGACATTTTTTAAATATTAAATCCAAGGCCTGTAATTCCTTAAAATTAAGCTGTGGCCCAAAGTGCCGATGCCATATCAAAAGTGGAAGTACCATATCCACATTCTAATGTAGATGAATTCATGGTGATTAGAAAAAGATGTCTTTATGTCTTTATGGGTAACTACGGTAACCTACATCAGCATGATCTACACTGATCAATGTAGCTTTTGCTGTATAGCGTGTGCTTCTGTTGCCCACGTTCCCAGTGTACTATGATGGCTGATGCATAGCCGCTCACTTTTTTATGCATTTGTCTATCCACTAATGCAACAGTTCGCCTATATTTTTTCGCATTTCACTTGCATGTTGGGCAGCAAAAAGATGAAACGGTTGCTCTTAAACATGTAATTAAGTAGAGATCGAAATAATAAATCACACACTTGCATTGCAATGCATTATAACATAATTCAAACTTTTAATTAATTTTCAAAATGTTTCATAGATTTCTACACAAAGGCGACAAACCTGGAAAGATAAGGGCTTTAGTATCATTGGAAAACTTTTTAGCCATCGATTGGTAAGCCAGTTTTATTGCAAGGTGACATTTTCTGTTTGAATTTGATCAATAGCAGTAAGCTAGTCCTTAAACATAAACATCCTCTTTAACATGAACTGAACGCAACCGCCAAAACCTAAACGCCACTTCAAAGCTGATTTCTTGAAAATGTACGTAAAGCTGCAAAATTGGAATAACGGAAAATCTTTCCTTGACAGGCATACATTGCATCGTCGCCTAGTCCCAGCCTTGCATACGGCACGGCAGATACTCACGCAAAACAAAAACCACATGCACAGTACGACGGGACGTTTTGTCGCTGATTTGGCAAAAATGCGGCAGGTTGCATGGTTAGTAGGCGATTTCACTACTTTCGTTCATGCATTTGTTCCATTCCAGACGTGTGAAGTCGTTGAAGACACCATACGTTTATCACTACGTTAAAAAACTTTAGCAAAATGCAATAACACTTACCAAAAGATAGCAATTACAATTAAAACAATATGCGTATGCAATTACAAATATATGCAAGTAGAAGCTGTACCTGTCAGTGAACTCATTCTGTTACATTACGCACCATACTGGCGAAATCCTTCCTCTTGGATTACAGCAGAGCCAACAATTCTGCGCGTCTAATGAATTATTAAAATTAAAAGAATAAACCCTGGCACCAGTATATCTAACCCGTCAAGATGAATATCAGACCCTGGCACGCCTAATATCGAACCCTGTCACGCCGAATATTAAACCCTGGCACGCCGAATATCAAAACCCGGCACGCCGAATATTAAAGCCCAGGCACGCCGAAAATTAAACCCTGGCACGCCGAATATGAACACATAGGCTCTGTGGTGTATAATAGGCTCTGTGGTGTATAAGTTACCTTTATGCGTTTCTGAATCGTTTCGATCTGACGGTGATTATTTGTAGCGCCAGGGGCATTCATGCTGATTACCACTGGTAGTCGTTGTTCGCGGCATTGAAGTCTCTACTCACTTGCCTTTGACTGCTGATGTGAAAGCGTCAATATTTTGTTAGGCGTTATGTTGACTATGCCATTGTGCTCTTCGTTCAGGTGTACCAGCATTTTTGTTCAGTAATAGCTAAAAAAGGGTTCAACTCTCATAACAATTTATTAAACGAACTAACGCTGCTCTGCGCTGTTCTTCACATCTGAGTGACAATGGATAAATCAGCGGGTTATCTGAATTGGATTTAGATTGCCGCTCACCTTCTGCCGCTGAACGCTGGAAACACTGGCTCAAGATCTTTGATAATTACTTGGAAGATGCCAGAGAACGCATGCCAAGGCCTGCAGATGGCGCTGAGCAACCACTACATAACAAGCTGCGCATGTTAATCAACTTTGTTTCCGCAGAAATTCACAAGCTTGTTGAAGACTGTACATCGTACGATGCTGCTAAAGCAAAACTCGAAGAGACCTTTAACAAAACGCCAAATGCGATATACGCATTGTACCAGCTCACTACTGGAAAGCAAGAAGTGGGTGCAAGTTTGGAGGACTTTTTGTTAAGTTTGCATCGGTTGAGAAAAATTGTCAACTGCAAGACGTAACTAAAGAACACTACCGGCAAGAACTCGTGAGAGATGCCTTCGTNAACAACTTACGTTCATCCTCTATNCGTATGCCACTCTTGGAAAAGGATTAACTCTCACTAGAGGACGCGTTTCAACTGGCTACAACTCTGGAAAAGGCGCAGAAGAACGCCGATGTCTACAATGCTGCTAGCTCGGTCTCCTTCTCCAGAGATGTACCTACCTGCGCCTCAAACCAAGAGGTCAGCAGTGATTCGTCTCTACACATCATGCAAGATCAAGACCCGATCAAAGAGGATCTGGCAACGGTAGCTTCAACTGATAAAAAGTGCTTCTACTGTGGGTACACGTATCACAAAAGGAAGGTCTGTCCCCCCGAAATGCTCATTGCCTCAAGCGTGGTTTGAAAAGGCAATTCCAAGCCGTGTGCCGAACGGAAAAGGGCCAGTCTGTCAGTGCCCGTGCACAATCAACTCTGCCTTCCCTTTTGAGTATCCACAATGTCTAGAAGCATCAGTCACGAAGGTAATTGTTCGAGACCACAAGCTACATGCTTTGATTGACTAGGGAACCTAAGTGAATTTCATAAATGAGAGGATTGTGCAGGCGTTTTACCTTGGAGCCGAAGTGCCTGCAATGTGTCAATGGCTCATGCGGACTTAACGGTACGAGTTTCCAGCTCTTGTACAGCTTACATGACCATTGGCAAACGTTTGTACACAGACGCAGCCCTTGGCATAATGCCCGGTTTTTGCTGTGATTTGCTGTTGGGCCAAGGTTTTCAGCAACTGCACAAGCGGGTAATATAGAGTATGGAGGCAAGTTTGGGGACCTCATTATTGCAAGTAAGGGCGAAGAGGCGTGCGCACTTCCTGCTGCTGACGTTGGCCATGCATCACTTTTCCCAGGCTTGTCACAGATTTGCAAGCCCATCGCCTTCAAATCTCGTATTTTTACTCACGAGGACAAAGAGTTTATAGCCAGCAAAACCAAAGAATGGCTGACAAACGACATCATTAAAGAATGTCGATCTCCGTCGAGAGCGCAACTCGTAGTGACTAAACCCAGCGATGATGGACACGTGCGAAAGGACTATGCGTTGATTACTCCCAAACAATCAACAAATACACCGAGGTAGATGCATATCCCATTCCGAGGTTGGAATATATGGTGCATCAGCTGGCTTTTAATGTTATTTCTCAACATTTGACTTGAAGTCAGCCTACCATCAGACTCTCATCGTTCCGGCTGAGCACAAATATACGGCCTTTGAGGTAAATGACCGTTTGTTTCAATTTAAGCGAATTCCGTTGGTAGAGAGGTTTTGTTCATTCTAACACACTTTCCTTGTGCCCGTGTCTCTGCCCCAGTTTGTTCCCATCCACCCTTAGCCTCCTTTGCCACCAGTTTGTCCCCCTCTGTTCCCCAGGGCCCTTCATCCTCGAAAACCGAGAGCTAGAGTTTGTATTTTGTCGGGTTGAATTATTCTCTTGTTGTCAGAACTTGAGAGAGCGACCTTAAATCTTGCTTTTATTTGTAATGGTTTGCCTCTAATTTTGATTGATATGCTGTTACATAATCAATGTTTTTGAAATTTTTCTTCAAGCCTCAAATGGTTATGTCTTGCCTCAGATTACTTTTGCATTATTAATTAGTGTAATTAAATTACAAGCAATTCGCAAAGATTTCCTTTACCCGTGAGCAAAACAAATCATATCACTACCACTTACATGAAAAAATTTTCTTTGCCCAATCCCAATTTAGGTCTAGAAATCACATGCAAATCCCATACCATAAAATTCTCCCAACCAGGCATTCGAATGAGGCAAATTCGAACAGTCGAAATCGACTGTTCTAAATCAGACTACCCCATCCCAAAAAATTCTTCAAACCAGGCATTCGAATGAGACAGATTCGAACACTCGAGTTCGACTGTCCCAAATCAGACTACCCCATACCACACAATTCTCCAAACCGCTGTCAGCCGAGGCACGAGGCCTCTGTCCTTACCCAAGAAAAGGTTAAAGGTCGGACTGCCTGAGCTTTGTCCAAAGATGCGCAGTTTATGCCCTGATCGTTTGTGAAAAAAGGCAAACTTTCAAGTTGTGATGCTCAATTGTGACAAAGCACGTTCGTCAAAATATGTTTATAGCCTTGAAGACTACAAACATAATCTGATTTCAATCATTTTCACAAAAGACAAAAGAATTGACAGTTTTTTGAAAAAGAGAAGAAATGCAAAACTCACAAACCCACTAGAGAGTTTATTATGATAATTTTTTTTAACTTAATATTGAACATGCATTTTATGCCCATCGCTCTGGAAAATGAGACTTTTATCACTGATGACAACGGCGAAAGCTTTGGTGTTTGCGGCGACGTTTGCTGAAAACTGACCCTTGGTCTGAATGTCAGTCACAGAGTTTTTCAGTTTCTCGCTCTGTTTTGTCACATCAAAGACAAACATTGGGATCAATTCCTTGCGATCTGCCGGGGTAATATTGGGAGAAGAAATCAACTCTTCGACATTNTAAAACTTTGTTCGGAATGCCGCGGCATCTACATAAACCCTTGAAAATGTTGCTGAGAAAAGTTCATGTCGTCATAATCAATCTAGGGGTGTCGACGACTATTCAGCATCACAAACATGTCAGTGAGATTACAGTGATCGAAAATTGATGGGTTGTGTCGTTGGTTTCCAGATTTATCAGTCTGAAATGCCACGATTATCCAACGAGGTTTCTCCGGGGCCGACTTCACTGACAATCGCCAGGTGAAATTTCTCGTTTGTTGGACTGAGATCGAGTCGCATTGAACCATTCGGTGACCAAATGGGAGACTTGATTTTGATTCAATTGTTTTGTACTGTAGTATACAAGTTTTTGTTGATCATTTGGAAGCACATGAAGCATGTACCAAGAAAACTTTGACAAAAGAACCTTTCCGGCATNAGTCGCAGCGGCTCNGAAAATCGCATCATTGTCACCCTTTCTTACGAGAGTGAGCTGATGTTTGAAACCATAAACGACTTTCTCAAAGTCATCACAAAACCCAAAGATGTGTTTCAGTGGGATTCTGAATGAAAATGTGCCTTTTCGGTCCGGCTTTTGAATGACACAAATTTGTCGGAATGCAAAACCATCAATTCGATTATTTCCAGCAGTTGAAGCGTCTGTGCCATTATCTTTAAACCACAAGTGGTTGGGCCTTTTGATTTTTGAATATCATCTGGAAATTTAAACAGCCCAAGCATCGTTGTTGCCTGCCCGGGGTGAAACAGATTGTCAATTTCTTGCCCAGAAAGTTGGTATTTTCTGTTGTTGAAAAGATGCATCATTGCATTGTTTGTTAGCGCGATGACGTCAGCATCAGAGTAAACAGCGTCGTCAGCGTTTTTCACCAACTTACCATCGAAAACCAGATAACTTTCACTCGGATGTGTGAATAAGCCTTGTGTTTCAATATTTATCCTTATTTCCCCAGGTCTGTTAAGGTCAGCGCCTGTGATTGGATCCTAACTTTGATATTCGCATTGTTCGGTCGATTGATCAATTTCAGGTTTATCAGTAATGTCATGAATGTCCATTTATTATAGGTGTTTTTGTTTTCACTTTAAAAATCATGTATTTCCCTTAGTCTATAACTCAATACCTTGTTGAAATATTTGAGTTCTTCAATTTCTCTTTTTAGTTCATCGATATTGCTGTTGAGGGCTTCAAGCTTTTCAAAAACATACTTGATTTGTTCAGAAATGTTCATTGATAATATGTATTGTTTATTCAACTGCCTGACGAGGTCTTGTATTTTGATCGCGCGCTGCCCCGACCCAGTTATAAAGTTATTTAAATTAGGTGTTGTCACTTGTTGAGGCCCTTGAGGTGCAAGCGTGGATGTGGACGACACAAGTTTTGATAAAATTTGTTTTGATTTGGGAGTCAACTTTGAATTCGCAAAATCAATAGTTTTTGTCCAGCCTTTTGCCCAGCACTTCGAGCAATGTCCAAGGCGGTGTCGACAACTTGCTTTTTACTGATGAATCCTGACAAAAAGTCTTTGAGTTTTTGAAAAAATCCCAGAGCCGCCAACTTGGTATTTTCGTTTATATCTTCGTCTTACAACTATCATTTATTTAATGTAAGCATTAAGTTTTATAAGCATCATGAGACAAAATTTTTGTCTCAAAAGTTCATCACTAACGCTGACGATTTCATTTCAAAGACCTGTGTTTCCTGTCTGTTTCGAAGCCATCAATAATTCCAACCTTCATACAAAGCGTTTGGGTCATTTGGGAGAAAGCCTTGTCCTTGTATTTTTTTCTGTTGACGTTTCACTTTTTACTTTGGTTTTTGCACATGTTTCTCCCAAATTGGCCTTATGAAATTTTGCCATTTATTACCTCTGTTAGCGGCTGGTTTTCGTGGATTTTTTCTATTCCTCATTGCCCCTGTTTCAACCATTATTTTTTCATAATTTTTCTTGTCTTCTTCTGTAGCAAGACCAACTACTGGTCTTTTCATGACAAGCAAATCCCAAAGACCTCGAGATCCTGCATACCTTTTACCTCCTATTACTAAACCATTCCCTTCAAAATCAACCTCAGTGTTTCCAAGAAAAAATTGCCCACCTCTGTTATCAAGTCCAAACGTTTTATCACCTGCATTTCCAAAAGAGTTAACAAGATACTTTCTTGCATTCTGGTCTATATTGATCGGAAGTGGAGGTTCTGCTGGTGCCTGTACTGCTTCAGGTTCAGCTTGATCCCAAGGTAATGCTGGAGGCATATTTTCAATCGCTTCTTGGAGTGGGGCAAACTTTGAAACAATTTCTTTAGATGACTTTTGCTCTTGTTGAGTTATTGGCTTGAATATTTTTACAAAATCTTCATACATTGATTGCTAACCTAATCGTTCTGAGCGAAAATCATTCCGAATTTTGTTCTTGGTTTTGATATATTCAGCAACAAGTTTGTCATGTTTTGATGGGTCTTTTATTTTTAGAAATGACATTTATTATATCTTTAAATTTTGGATAGTGTCCAAATTCGTTTTCGACCGGGTCCAAATTAACCTCGATAAATGAATACTTTTCCATACAGCTTGGATTAAAGTTCATAATTTTTTGCAATTCTTTTACTTGCTCTGGTGGGAGCTTGTCGTTCAGAAACGCAGTGACTGTTGAGCGTTTGATTCCAAGACTTTGTTTTTCATTTGGCATTTTATATTAAATTTTAATCAGTTCTTTGTTGTCAACCCAAGAATTGAAACTTTCTGGATATCCCCTCCATTTCACCAATGACCTTGTTATGCCTTTCTTCACAATCTTCTCAATTCTGAAAACTTTTTGTGATGTCTTCTGAAGCTCTTGTTCATAGAAAGTCCCTTGAATTTCATCACCTTTGTAGTCAGTTATTTTATAAGTAACTGAGTGAGTTCTTTGAATTTTTGAAACGGTGAACACTTATTCTGTCCAGTTTGGGGTGAACCTTTTCTCAAAGTGTCCTTTCTTCTTGATAATTCGGACTTTGTTACCAGTTTTGAATTTTGCATGTATCGGTCGTCTTTCAAACTCGATACAAATTTCTGTAAACTCTCACTTCATTCTCCTTCTAGCCTCAACAGAAGTCATTTTTATGCTAGAGTGCCTCGTTTTGTTGTATCTCTCAACAAATTCGTCAAGAACGTCAATATATTTTTTGGCATTGTTTGCCGTGAAATACTTGAACATTTTTTCCTTNATCGTTCGGTTCCAACGTTCGACCACCGACGATTTCTCCTCATTTCAGTAGAATAAAGCTCTANACCCAACTCCTTCAAATGTATGTTGTAAAACTCTCGGCCTTTGTCTGTCCAAAGCTTNCCTNGTTTTCGCTTTGATTTTTTGAAAATCTCCTTTAACGCGTCTGCGACAGAGTTTCCAGTTTTGTCTTTGAGTGGAAGCATCCAACCATATTTAGAAAACACGTCAATCACTGTGAGAAGATACCTGATCCCGCGGTTGAACTTTGAAAATGCTTGCATTTCAACGAGGTCAGCAGCCCAAATTTTATCAATTCCATTCACGTACACTTTTCGTTTTGGAAAATATTTGATGATGGGTTTGTGAAATTCTTCAGCTAGCTGGTCAGTTTACGTTATACCTGAAATTTTTACCCCATCCGAAGTGCTTGTTCGTTCCGATAATCGTACAAAGAACACTTCTCTCTATCGTTTCTCGAAGTTGGGGGTTATATATACCATTAAGCTGTGTCAACATATTTTTATCACAAAAGTCGTTGCG
>JGI24022J15233_10002399_pt1 | contig 17512 bp, 17 predicted proteins | sample Ectturendosymbi2_FD_15233 | JGI IMG/M metagenome (IMG submission 15233) | reverse complement strand
ATAATAATAATAATAATAATAATAATAATAATAATAATAATAATAATAATAATAATAATAATAATAATAATAATAATAATAATGACACAGTGCCACATTCCTGGATAACCAAAGCATGGAGCTTCACAAGATTGATCACAAAATCATCAACCTTGTCCAGCAATCAATGGGAAGCTGGAACACCGCCCTAACATCAGGTGACAAGCACCTTGCCAACATCAAGATCAAAAAGGGAATATTCCAAGGAGATGCACTGTCACCACGAGTCTTCTGCGTGGCCATCAACCCACTGAGCTACATGCTCAGAGACCCTGGCTACGCCTATGTGTAATGCATAATTCAGTAGGCATTATTATATGCAGCACGTAGGCCTAAGCGCTTCATATTAGTCTGTGTATATTTGCTCTACAATTAGCAAGCATACATTGGCATGCAATAGGCACGAAATGAGTGTTTTTTACTGCAGAAGAGCTCTGATCGAAAATGCCTCTGGGCTCTGAGTTTGTTTGCTGCAGAGTACAGTGATTTCACTTGTCTCTGAATATCATCATCATCATCCTTCAATGAGGCATTTATATTTATCTACACACCAAGGTATTTCACTTGGTCAAAAAATTGTAGGCGTACACGCACACCGTTCAGAAAAACGTTTGGTTGAGCAGGTTGTTTATATTTTTGGGGCAAACAAGAACACTAATTATTTTGTTAAGCGATTTCGTGTTCAGCAGCACAGTCAATACAAATATTCAGAAGACATTGCAGCCCACTAATACTGAATGCTGCATTGGTGGCGAGTCGTGGCAACATCATGCGCAGGCCCGTAACCAGCTTGGGACACCAGGCGGGGCGACGAGTTTCTGAGTGGGGCCCAAATTTTTAAACTATGCCCAATATTTTTAAACTGTGTCTAACACTTTTTTTGCCAGAGGGGGTTGAAAAGTTTTGCAAGGGGGGCTTCGTCCCCCCTGCGCCTCCCTGGTTTCGGACCTGATCGTGCGTGAAACTTTTCCTTGCGTTCTCCCAATAAAATCGAGCGCAGGGCTGGTCAGGTTGCATGCACCGTTTTTTGAGTTTTCGGTAGGATTACTAACTTCAAATAACTGATGCTTTTTATAAGTCTTCCTTTTTCTTCTATGTAAAACTTCGATATGCTGATGAGCGAATTAAATAGTTGCTGATGCTTTGTTTCAATTTTTGCTCATCTTCAATATTGCTTGCAGGCCTGGACGTACCAAATGACACCTACTTAATAGCGTGCTATGGTTAAGCATTTATGTGTTCTTATGTTCCTCCACTGGCCTTTGTGTTGAGGAATGTGAGTCCAATACAACAGCGTAAATTAAAAAAAAATAAAAAAAATTAAATTAAAAAATATCTGAAAGTTCCGGCCACTTATCTTCCACCTTAATCTTGTTAGAAAATTGACCAAGCCTCATCGCTATTTAAATTCGCTACAGAAGTAGCAAAGTATCAAATAGTGGAAGATGTACGTTATTACAAAATCCAAGTTTCGCAAGTCCTGTATGATGTTTGTCAAGGGACGAAGGAAACAAGGAAGCCTAGCTGAACAGATGGGCAAAACGTCGGAAAATAAACGAAATAAAAATATCACTAGAAGAAAGAATTGATTTGTTTGAAATTTAAATTAGAATTTATTTGTTTGAAATTGAACCTACTAGAAATTGTTAGGAAAAATATGAGAAGCAGAAAGAACAGCATTTTTCGAAGCGAATCCTCTCATGTATCGCAAGTTGGGGAAAACACCAGAATCAAGTTGAAGTTGTTATGACAACGTGTATTTTTACGGGGTCGGTGTAGTGGTTTCAAGATTTAAGTTAAATTAGTGTAATTACTGGAATTGTTTGTCAATGTTTTTATTGATCAAATTAACATGCAGAATTTCTTCACATTTTTAGACAACAAAAGAATATTTTTTTGTTGAATATTGCATCTTGTATACCTGTGTTAAAATTTATGTTTATCTGTTGGATCAAGTTTAGAGCTGGCCATCAAGTGGCAGAATGTGTCTGAGCAAAATGTTTCCAAAGTATGTGACAATAAGTAACAGAGAAGTGTGAAATGTGTTGACACTGGATTTATTAGGTGTAACTTGACGACCAAAAATTAATGTGATTTGCTTCTTTTTTGACCAGTTGACTTAAACTGCACTAAATTTGCTTCCACTTGACTTTTTTAGCACTCACTTGTTTCATGGTAGTGATGGTTCTTACTGAAACTGAGAACTAACCTACCTACAGTGGGTATTGAAAGAAAAGGCGTAGGCTAGTAGTCTAAGCTCCATTCAGTTTAGTAGTTCATCCATTCAGCTCTGAAAGACTGATGCAGAAAGAAGCCTGGAATTGAGATAATAAGTCCATCCTTCAAATCCTGAAGTTTTTTTCAAACCGGCTAGCTGTATGTACTATATGTATAAGCAGGAAACAAGCTGTTCCTGCTAGTGCTACCACGTTTTGAGTTTGACTGTAGGTCCTACCATGGTAGTACAGGTACACAGTTTTGTGAATTATCCTTGAATCCTAGATTTCTGGCTATCTATTTTGAGAAACCATTTATGTATTACGTTTTTTTTTAAATCTAATATTAATAACATATGAGACATTTTCTTCTGGCTTAAGGTGTAGCTGTCTGAATATTTATTTTTTTCAACACTAAAAAGGCCTCAGGAGTTTCAAGTGAAGTGAGATATGTCACAACACTGTCTGTGTTTTCATCATTCATAGGCCATGTGGTAGTCTAGGATAGCTAAAAAGGAGATGGAAAAAATACTGCACAAGGACGGGGGTTTACGGAAAACACAAAACATGCGGAAGAAAATAAGCTTACAGAAAACGCAAATAGTCAGAAAGCAATAGCTATTCATTGAATGAAGAGAGGCAAGTGGTGAGCAGCAACACCGGTTGATAATATTTATTATGGTTTATGCTGCTGAACATAGAATTGTTTCCAACAGTGTAACAAGCCAGTTGATAAAGTATAAACAGCCTGCAATACCAGTTGTTTTCCTGAATGCTGTAAGTGTTAAGTATGCTGAAAAAGTCAAATATCTTGATGTATTACTTTATGCCGTATTAAAGGATGATAATCACATTCAGAAGGAAGTGAAATCAGTTTATTGTGCAGCATACATGGCACTTTTGCTCAATTTCTACTGTAGTTAAAAGCACTCTGTTTTGTCTGCCAATTGTGGTGCAAGTAGTATACATAGCACAGACTAATATTGAATGGCTCCACGCTGCCTATGACAATGGCTATCAAATTCTGCATTTCATTTCAAAATACATAAGTTTTCATCAACATCAAGTTACTCATTTCATCAATACATTTGATGCATTGATTAGAAACAGTTTGTATGCTTTTGCTAAATAATGCACATCTTCATCCAACTTTTTGCTCACGCTCACTCATTTCAATTGTTTATCAAAAAGACTCCTTTCCCAGCAAAGAATTAGACAGTAAGATCTCACAGAGTATATATTTCACCTATAAAGTAGGCATCATCAGCTCTTATTCAAATATAACTCTTATTCAACTCTTATTCAAATAGAGCTCTTATTCTCTTAATCATTAGCTTTTATTCAAAGTAGACACCATCAGCTCTTTTTCAAATCATTTTAATTGTCTGATAGTTTTTACAATCTTCCATTTTTATCTTGTAACGCTCGTGAATAATTATGACTGACCAGAGTAGTTTTAATGCCTTGTTTCAATGTTTGTTGTTCTTTTCTAGTATCGACTACACATGCTAACTAATACCTACCCTGTGATCTGCTGAATATACAGGCATTTCAGTACCTTTATGTCCTTTTAACTAATGTAATATGGACCTTGTATCTGAGGAAACCAAGTAAATAAAAATAAATATTTTAAATTTTGAGACATCTTAACTCATGTATTAACTGATTTAAGTAACAAAATTTGTCACTGAAATCTGTCAGGTTAAGTAAATGTAAACTGAGGATTTTCTTTTTTTGCAAACACTTCTGATTTGTTTATATTATAGCTTTCATGTTCTTAGAACAATATTTGATATATGTACTTTGATGATTTCTGTCATATTTGGTTGACACTAAGAGCTATCTAATAAACAAGTGATGGCTCATGTTAGCCTAAAGTTTGTCTGTAATTCTTCCCACTTGACATAGACATCCACTGCTAATCAACACTTTTGTTAAAACCATTTGTTGATAATAATTAATTTAATAATTATTTTACCTCCCTTTTTACCGTGGTAGTCCCATTCTTATAGGTGTAGTTTTATTTTAAAGAAGCAACTTAATTTAACTAAAATCATTGCTGCTTATTTAGCTTGTGCCCCAACATATTCAAAGCAGAGGTGGGGCCAGTAATGAAGCTGTAAGTTGAATTTAGGTCCTAACATCTGTGTGTAATTTGACTACAAGCCATTGCAATGCATTACTTTAATTCAAGTCCTTGAATGAGAACAGAAATTTATCATGTGGATAATTAAAAGTTCCAGGTTTGCTGCAAATTTTTGAGGAATCAGCTAACTGGGTTTTGCTTTCATGACTTTATGATGATTCAAATTTGCACATATCTTTTTTTAAGTAACTATTTTCCACAAAGGTAATAAATTTGAATCAATCAGCAAAATCATACTGTTTTATTTCAAATTGAAACTCAACTATTTGCAGATGTGGGTTTTAGCCTTTCATAAAAATTAAATGAAGGAACTCATTATGTAGTCACATGCTTGGTGGTCAGTTTAAATGAGTTCTTTTTGTGGCAGTTGAAACTCTCATTTTAGTTGTCTAATAACTTCATCTTGAAATGATGGCAAAGTTATTTTTATCAAGCAAAACTGAAAAAATATTATATTATGGGAAACTAAAAACCAAGTTGTGTTTGGCACATAATGTTTTGTTTTCATCATTTACTCACTGAAGCATTGTTTGTTGCTTCCTATATTTGTGGTATATCTGAAGGGCTGTAGTTTTTCACCAGCATTTGAAACTGAGTCCAAGAATTTTAAGCCACAAAGAACGAAGTAGACAAACTGCAGCTAATATAAAATTTACCAGCAGTAACCGATGATACATTAAGAGCATTTATAGCAGCACCTTGTGTCCAGTGGTTTGATTCAAATATTTTCGCTGATTCTGTCATACTAAGCATGTCAAAATTTCTCTACTTAGGTTCAAACGTTGATCCTGGATTCTAGCAAATTGAATTATCAATTATAGCCATTTCCAAAATAAAATGTATTTTTTTAAAACTTTTTGATTTATAAGTGACAACATTGTTTGTTTGTCTAAATGTCTGTAATGTCTCAGGACACTTGATTTCTGAGAGTAACCCTTCTTGTGAGAATTTAATGCATGAAAATATGCTTACATGTATTACAAAGCTTAGTATACCATTTGTACAACAACCATAGTCAGTAAGTACTTCAAATAAAAAAATGCCCATCATAAACTTTTATCTGGTAAAATCTGTTTCTTGTAAGCTAGGCCAATTTGCTGTAGCCAAGCTTAAGTAAGTGGGTTAGGTTAAGTATTAGGCTTGCCCAACTGTTGACTTGCATAATAGGCATGTATTATCAACAAAAAACTATATGGACAAGTACATGTCAACAACCTCTAGTATTTATGGGATCTTATTTGAGAACTATTTGCACTTCATTGTACTCAACATTGCTTTGTGGTATGAACAAGACATATTTTGCAGTATGGTTAGTTCATTTTATGTCAACCAAATCAAATAATTTTGAAAAAAAGGTACCATTATTTTGTATTTCAAAACAGCATGCTATATATGAGTTTAACAGTGAGTTGACTTTTTATTATGGTAATTAGTTGAGAATTTTGGGTGTTGACTTTACACAGTGATAAAAAAATCAAAAAACTTTATACTGCAAATCTTATATTGTTGGATATTTTTTATTTCAAGTTTTTATTTATTAAAGTTAATAAGGTACAAGACAAAAAACTCAACTCAGTATTGCTGTGAATATAACAATTGCAGATTAAAAAGTCCAAAAGTCCTTAACATATGGAAATGTTTTTTTGTTTTTTTTCGCTGAAACATTTTGTTCATTTTTTGCTGAAACATTTTGGTCATTGAAACATTTCGGTCATTTTGCTCACACTTTTATTAAAGCTCACCATAAGTGTTTTTTAGCCTATTTTTTCAAGCATTCTAACTGAAATGATTTGATTTTTTTTTGGTCATTCCAAAAACGTTTCGGTCTATGACAGAAAAAAACCCAGATCTGGATATTGATGTCCAGTGCAGTATAGTCTTTAATTCGTGGCCATGCATCATGTTATTTTTTCAAATAGCCTGTTAACTACCATGTGTGCCACTTTTTGCAGAACTTTGCACCAACATAACTCCCCAGCTGATTGAGCTAAAGAGCTGTTTAAACCCTCTAAACATGTGACAAGTCTAGGAGTTTCACTTAAAAAAATGGAAAGTTTTGGATTTGAGTTTTTTTGATGGTAATGTCATAATTTTGTTAGGTTTTAGGCCATTTTGGCACAGGTTACCAGGCCCTGAGCATCAACCACTAGATGGAATTTTTTGACTCAAGCTTTTTTTGGAAACCAGGCTGGAATCCAAGTCTTTTAGGGCCTTTGATTGCCTTTTTAGCGTTAGTGGTTCAAAAGTTATGGCCTGAAAACAACAAAATAATTAACTAATCCCTAGGGCAAGGTTTCTTAACACACCCCCAGGGGGTGCTGAAAGTGATGAGGAAGGTCACATATGTGGCGGTCAAAGGTAAAAGGAATATGTTTGGACAAAGGTGTTAGCCAATGGTAGGGGGTGCTGGACTGCTTAGGCGTGACCAAAAGGGGTACTGAAGTAGAAAAAGGTTAAGAAACGCTGCCCTAGGGGATTAATTAATTAATTTGTGTTTTTTGACCATAACTTGCCAACCACAAATGCTAGAAAGACAATCAAGGGCTCTAAAGATCCGAATTTTCACCTAGCTTTTTTTTAAAAAGAAACAGACTTACCCCTTGTGTTAGGGCTCAGAGTCCAATGAAGAGGGCCAAAAAGCCTAAATCTACCCCTAATGTGACGTCACCCACAAAAACCTCAAATCCAACTTTCTAGTTATTTTTTAATCGAAACTACTAGGCTTGCCACATCTTTAGAGGGTTTGAACAGCTCTTTAGCTGAACCAGCTGGCGAGTTATGAGCAAACAAATCTGGGCAAATCGTGATAGTTAAAGGGTTAAACAGCCAGTGTGTTTGACATGTTTTGTTGCTTGGAATGAAACTACTGAATAACTGAAAGCTTTGATACATCATTATAACAGCGTGAGGTTTTATGAAGCACTAAGAATATGGCATGCAGTAAGAAAACTTCCTACAATTTCGCATATTTCTGTGGGCGCACAAAAATTGGAAGTGTTTCCCCACAGTTGGCTACAAGCCTTGAGCTACTGTGGTCTTGAAATATGTGAAGAAGTTTTGTGATGACATATGGTGATAAATCAAGGTCAGATGACTTACAATCCAGTTATTACTCTTTTAAAGTTCTTTTGAAATTGAAATCTGGAATATTGTAAAAAAGGAGCTAATAAATTGCCACCTACTGCATTTTTGCTTTTTATATGGGGGGAAAATTAACATTTTTTAGACACAGAAGTATTTTTCTGTGCCATCTTCTCATTTTGCCTCTCCTGAGTAACTTTCCGTGGAGTGAAGCATGTGCAGAATATTTGTTACTTCAAAACAACTCAGTGCTGTTGTTCTCAGTCCAGTGTTAAATTATGTATTTTTGGCATAAAATTATGTTTGTTTTGGCATTATTACAATAACTTGTCAACTGGTGCAGGTTGCTTGAACATTAAAAAAACTAGCACTGTGTAAGTAAATGCTTCACAACAGTTTGTCAGTCTTCTTGTGAAATTGACACAAGTTTTCAATATCAGGTGTTTTCATGAAAAAAACGGCTGGATACCATGCAGATTAAGTGACCATCCTTTCGTACAGGTGCACCAGAATTTCAGACTCACCAGGAAAGAAATTCCGTTTCTGTTATAAGTATTTCACTGCCATTTCTGGTGAACCCCTGTTTCTACTTTACATATTAACAGTTGTGTACAATTTGATAGGAATTTTCCTGATAGCTTCAGTGATAGGAATTTTCCTGATAGTTTCAGTACAGCTCATACTGTACTCATTGTAGTTTTCCTTTCCACCAAGTACCTAAGTTTGTTCTTTGTCTAAAACTGACTGTAAAAACTTCATATGTTGTTTTTGAATATCCCGGAGTATTTTCTCTCTTTTACTTATGTTGATTTGAGTAGTCGTTCATACGATCAACTGTTCAATATATATTTTGCAGATTTGATAAAACGTTTATAATTTACTATGTAGCCTTGCGACACGTTGTACCAGGGATATCATAAAACTTCATTTTTTGTTGCCATGCTGGAACACTGATTGCCCATATTGTCATTCAAGTTCATGCGACGCTGTATCTAACGCAACCCGACTACGATGGCGGAAGTAAAAATGCCAGTTCGTGTGCTTCAGAGCGGCAAAGTTTACCGTCAAATGTTCGACGCTGAAGTTCTGCTCAGAAAGTCGATCGATGCTCGACTTCACAAACTGCCCGATGATGAAGCGTCGTCGGAACACATCAACTTACCTGAACTGCCTCATGACAAGTCTAGACGAGGCAGTTCAAGAAAAGGTACAAAGTCGAAAGGTGCCGGAGCGTTCGTTTCGGATGAACGGTGCAAAATGTGGGTCGAAGGTATGCCAAATGACTCGACCACAGAAAATCCTGTACTCTATAGGTGAGGCAACTTTCGCACCGCGTCGTTTCGATTTGTTTGCAAAAAATACATCTAAAAATTTGCTCAATATCGTCATAGTTTGAAAATAGGTGGTCTTTAAAATTGTACGTGCCTCTTTTAGATTTAAGCATCAATATGCTTTTATTTAGTAGTAAAGAATACCTATTGCAGCTTGGGTTGGCTTCTGGAGTTTGTCACTGGCCAATACTGCTCTGAATGTTCTTCACATGATTTATTGAAATTTTTTTTCAAATTTATTTTGATTTACAATATAACAAAAACCTATGACAATTACCACAGTTTATAACTTGTAGATGCTACGATTACAAGAAAATCAATTTTCCACATCTATTACAATTTTTAAGCAGCATGTATGCAACCTTAAGATGTCTACCAGTATTAATCGGAGAAATTTAATGAACTTGCTTTGCATACCGTGACGTTTTTTGCAGCCTATTGTTGCTTCATGTTTGACGCTGTTTGCGTTCTTTTTCGATTTGTGGTTTCAAACGCAGGCAAATGACGGCTGAGGCAGCAGAGAAGCTAAAAGAAAACGAAATTGACATTGACGCACGCGAAGTGAGGGGTTTGCCGAACTTGGTACACGTCACGAAGAAGAACTCTGACATAATACAAAGAATTGCTGAAAAGCGTCAAGAAAGGTTCATTTTTAAATTATTCAATGTTGATTGCGGTTGTATGCATATAGGTAACTTTTTGCAGTAAAAATGTCTAATGTTTTGTAAAGCTGAACAAACTCACCTTTGAAATTTGCAAACCTTGCCTGTTGCTTTTGATGTTTGGCACGAATCATCATAAACTTTTTTTATGATGACCGTGGTTGTAAATCATTTTCTTGCTATTTGGCAGACACGAAAAAACCTTGGACGAAATGCACGTGGATCTTGGAGTGATTAGCTCTCGTATCGAACCGCGTATCATTTCAATAGGTGAAAACCTGCAGAAGCAATTGAAAGAGGACGACTCCGAAATACTAATTATTTTCAAGTAAGAATATCACCTCCCAAAGCTGTCTGTTCAATAGGTTTTTGTTTTTTTTTCAAAAATAAATTGCTTCGGTTATTCTTATACATTTTCCCGCCGTTAGTCTGATTTTTGCCAGTTTTGTGATGTGAAATCTTGTAATTATTTTTCATTCTGTGACGCGCTGTTTCCCGAAACCACACCTAAAAAGCGTTCTGGTGAAAATTTTAGTGAAATTTAGCATACTCAAGCTTCCAGTAAAAGACGCTTGTTGCGGTCTGATCCCCTCTTCTCTCCAAAAAGGCACGCACAAACTTCTCTGACTTGAACACAGCGTCTTCAGCGTCCTTTTCGTGTTCCTGAGCTGGTTTGATGGTCTTCGCGTACTTTGATCATCTTCGTTGTTTGTCGTGCCTGGGCTCGGGCCAAGCATGCCGATGGTCGACGACCTCACACCCACAGCACCGTGTTGCAACTTCCAAAATCAGGGTTTCTATCAAGGAAAGATTTATTTTAGTTCTGCAACTATGTCAACGTTTTCCAAATCCGCGCTAAAGTGCTGCTCATTTTGTGGTTCAAAGCTGCTGAATCTCCATCCAGTATTTCCCAAATATTTTTTGCGGGGCTGCATGGTTTTGGTGAAAATGGTGTTTCTTTTTCAGGGCGGGGCGTAGTTATGGTGAAAATTATGTTTCTTTTTCAGGGAGGCATGTGGTTTTGGGGAAAATGGTGATTCTCAGTTTTATTTTCTCTGCAGAGAAATCGAAAATGACGATGACCTTATCAACTTCGGTCTCGAACAACTAGAATCCTTGTGGATGCGTTTGGATTCGCATTCTGGTATTCGTAGGCGTTGGATTCAAAACGCGACAGAGTGGCTCGATCAAGTGGAGGACGAAAGATTGGACGCAGTTAGTCAATTTGCTCCCTGTGGCTTCGCGTTACACAGGAACTGTTAGATGCACAAGCACCTCGATGGAGTCAACGCATCGTCCCACAATGGCAACCTGCTTGAACTGTTCGACTATGAAGCGCCGCTTTGCTTTTGCTTTAGTACTCTTTGTACGTATCCCATAGCTAAGGTGACTGAACATATTGTCGCCAGGACCTGCGATCCAGCGTACAGTGTTTTTCAGTTGTGCGAAGCAAGGTATCTTCTTTTTCTTGTGCAAACGAAACAGCGAGTATTTAGCTGGACTGCTCAATTTTTCGCGATTCAGTTATTTTCATGCAACAAAAGAGCATTTATCGCATCGGTAGTTACCGTGCTTTTAAAGAATGAAGTATCAATATATTCGCTTTGTGCGCCCGCTGATGCCATCACTTTCTTTTTGCGATTATAAACGCTGCAGTAGTGGTGAAAAGTCAGTGGTAGCATTGAGCGCGAAGCTTTCCCATTTGCCCTTTCATTAACGCCGAGCGCGTGGTTGGAAAGGCTGCAAGCACGGCTTGTTAAGTCTCTGGTAACTCTCCCGGGAATCGAACCCGGCTTATCAGAGGCGCNTTGCTCTGCCACTGTACCCCCCACCTGGCTGGCAAATTTGGTCCATTCATTATAAAAAGATGGTATGAAATTTAAAAAGTAAACTTCGATTGATTTCTGTGCGATGCGTATCATGCCTTCGCCTCACGCCTTGAACGCAGTCAGTCCAGATGTTTGCGATTGAAAAAACGTCCGACCCCCAACGCTTGTTCGATTTCTAATTCGTCTGATTTTGTTGTTTGCGGAAGGTAAGCGGAGCATTAAAACCATAAATAATTGGATTAAAGAACAATCCAGAACGTTTAGAAATAAACAGGAATTGGTTTTCGAAGGCTTTTTTAGTTCCGATGGAATTGATAAGTCTGTCCCCATTTTACGCTCCAAAATATATCAATACTTTTCCAGATTTCAAGCGTTCTGAAAAAGTTTACCGCAAAACTCGAACAAATATCGAGCGTGCCCAAAGGTGATCTGCACAGACTGATGGAAAACGAAGCCATGATGATCAACCAAAGCGTCCTCGCCAACAGGTGCAACAGTTAAATGTATATTCGATGGCCAAAGCATTGAAAGTTTTTGAAAAAACTTGTTCACGATTCGCAACCCCGTCGGAAATGTTCGGTTGCTTTCGTACTCGATGCTGTTTCTTCCGCATGACTGCACACGCGCGTTGCACGCGACTGTTGTGCAATTGCCGCGAAAAAAACGTTGCGCGCTTTTTGTTTCAGGCGTGCATACGCCAAGCTCGCCACCCACATGATGGAGGCCGACATCGAGAGAGAGGTCCAGCAGCACATGACGTGGACTGAACGAGTGAAAGACTGGAAGAAACTCAACGCTGAGTTGGCAGTGAAGCAGTTCACGTGTGCACAGATCTTCACATATCTTGCTTTCTTCGCTGTCTCGTGATGTTGTCAAGCGATGCCCTCCAGCTGCTCATTCGACTGCCCACGGCACTGGTGTAGGAGGCGGGGGTGCAGGAGGTGCAAGCACACCCCTAAAAGTTTGATTTGGTGAAAATCCGGGCAAAATCCTGTAAAATCCGGGCAAAATCCGGGTAAAATCCGGGCAAAATTTCTGAAAATCTGAGCAACCTCCCTGAAAATATGAGCCAAAAGCGCCCAACATGCTTTGATTTTTTTTGGAGGTCACTTTTTTTCATTCGCACCCACACAAGTTTGCCTGCGCCTGCACCTGTGGCCCACGGAATACTGACCTCTCTTTTTTCCATTTTTTAATTGGCTGCTGTGCAGAGGGGGTTAGCAGGTTGTTTCTTTTTTGACTAAATTCGGTGAAATCGTTCTTTTTTTGGGTGGTACTGGTGGTTATTTACTTGTTTTGATGAGACGATTGAATCTACCACCCAAACTGTTGAGCAACATGTCATACTACCCGGTTATATTATTGCTTTTACATGCAACTGAGCTACATTAAAATTATTTGTTGCACAGAGAGCTTCACATATTTTGTTTTTTTAATGCAATGTGGCTGTATCGAAAGAGGAAACGAAAGTCATGTGACAATGATATTGTAACACTTTAAAGAAAAGGTAACATCTTCTCAAAAGAATTCCGGTATTTTCGTCAAAAATTTATCGACTCGGTTTTTCTTGATCTGACAATATGACTTAGCTTGAGGCAATTTGCAATCCTCATCAGCTTCGTGGAAGGCCTGAAGAACACTAATTGATGCAAGGCGTTTATGTTACTGTTCGGTTCATCTATTCAAATTCATCACCATTAAGTCTATTTTCAAGCTTCATTGCTTGCTCATGATTATGAAGGTTCATGAAACAAAAATGCTTTTGTTGACAGATTGATATTTTGGCAGGATATCATAGAAATTATGTTATACCCTTGGCCGAGATTTCACTTTTTGTTGGATGTTTTGCGTGAAAAGTTTATATACCCTGCTGTTTTTTCCAGCTGTCGTCCTGTCGGTCCACCTCAGTTTTGTCTGCCGCTTTCTTCTTCACAGCAATCAGTCTGAGACTGTATCAAACTTTTCATATGTTTGATATGTGTAAATAATATGTTCATTTGCTCTTTTCACTGGCGGGTTTGTGACTTTCAAAAACTGGAATATTGCTCAAGTGATATTAGTAACAAAATTTAAATCTTTGTAAGGATTTTCAAAACCATCTGAATTATTTTATGTGTGTTTTACACTGCTTAATGTGAAAGCCCAACTATGGTTGTTTCACGTATTCGTCTCAGTTCTTTCGAAGATTAATAATTATCGTGCGTTGGTTTCCAACGTCCCTTTGAACTCGTTTGCTCCTTCATGAGGATTCACTAAACCGCCAATAATATCTCGTCTCAGTGAGTTCATGAACAAGGATGAAGTGGTGAACCCGCCCGGCGTGCAAGAAGTGCTCGACGTGCACTTGAAGAAGCAGGTTCGCCTGGCGAGCGAACGGCGTAAGCTGCTCGAACAACTGAAAGATCTGAAGGTATTTAAAGTTCACTTGAAAGCTGTGACGTGATCTTCCACATATACAGTGATGTACAGATTCCAATAGCCTCACTGCTAAGATGCGGAGAGAATTTTTTCGTTTAGAAGTCCTCGTTTTGCCGATTCCCAAGTTTCTGTTGCGCGACCTCCAGTGCAATCCTCTCTCCAGCTTCGCTAAATGTTTCCAACTCTACGCGAAACGTAAAAAGACTTGCGACCGTAAAGATTGAGTATAATGGCAATGTTCAAATACGCCTTTTGGCGCGCGTATTTTGTATGGGACTCAAATAAATGTCATTGTGTTCAACGCTTGTGGCACGAAAGTCGTAAAGCTTTGGCTTAAACCAGCTCGAAACAGCTCCCTGTTTCTAGGAGTCACAAAGAGTGAGCATCGAACCTTGCCGCAGCGTTAGGAAACACACCGGGTTTTTGTTTTTGGGTTTACGTTAAAGCCTTACCATGTTTGCTGTTCTCTATACAAAGCGTGTTTCCTCAATGCCGTGGAGTGCCGTGATAGGCTGGAATGTGATTTTGCTACACCAGCGTGTGTCGGCATGCCTCTTGTTTCTTGGTTGCGTATGTCCTTTTTTAACCCTTGTTTTTATGCAGTTTAACCCCAAGCGCTGCCTTTAGCCATCTTGAATTATTTCGCTTTGTTCGAAAGCAAGATGACAAGCAATATCAAAATTTTCGCACAGCATTTAAATGCCTTCCATATCCTTAACATGTAAATTTAACGAAAACAAAGACAGCTGCTTCTGATGAAAACTATTTTATCACAAATAAAGCGGAAACTAAATTGTCCTCACTGATGGACAATGGCTTTGTGCAAATCATGGACGTGATGGTCAAAAGCTTCTGTTCGATGAAAAGTTGCTCGGTGCTTAGTCAGCAAACAGAATATTATACAACATCCGTAGCATCTGGCGTGGTGCGCTGAAAACGTTCTTTCGACGGGTCTTGAAGGTCACCTGTTGACAAAATTCAAGATTTTTTAAAGGTGAGGAGGGAGGAGACGACCTCCCCTGCGCCGCTCTGACCCCTGTTGTGAGCGCGGAAGTCTGACATGCGGTAGTCATTAACCGTTTGTTTCTTTCTGTCTGACTCAAAAATCTCGCCACACGGACTTAATTCACCAGCGCAAGAGTGAAAGCAAGCGTTGGGTTATTATCGGCCAACGAGGATTACTGCAGCTTTTGTAGACACCCTGCCCTTTTATGCGCAGCCGCCGAAATCAACAAAGCCGTCTGTGTACGACTGGAACTCTGCGCTTTGCAAAGCGAACGAGGACCTCGACAAGCTCCACGTAGACTTCGTCCGAAACCTTCACGAGAAATACGAAGCTACTTGTCAGATGTGTCTGACAGAGATCGAAAAGTACAAGGTGATAGCGTATGCATTGTTGCACACATTATGCATAGCGTATGGGTGAGCTTTTCCGTATTCCTGTGTTTTAAACCGCAGTTTCGACGCAGTGCTGTACTTTGCGTAAATCGGCCGCAAAACTTAAATAAAAGCCAAAGCTATTTGCTTCTGCCAGTGGAGTGGAATTATAGTTGAAATGATTAGCGGGAGGATAGTCGGTGCCGTTCATTGTGGCTTTAATTTGACTGGTGTCATGCCAACACTTACTGGTGTCATGCCAACACTTACTGGTGTCATGCCAACGCTTGAAGCTCTTGCGCAGGTGGCCCCTGTCCTGGCGTTTCGAGTTATATGTTTACAGGCTCTCAGTCGGCAATTGGCGATGAGTCAAGGCTGATATGGTTACTCACGTTTCTAACATGGCTTGTTGTGCAAACGGCTGTGAATTATAATTGTGCATACGTTGTGCATGCAGCAAGCAATAATACTAATAATAATAACCATTCACCGATCGGAGTGTCCGAATTTTTCCTCGTGAAAGAAAGCATTGCAAACTTCAAATGCGGCGACAACAGAACTTCACAATTCGCAATCTTCTTAATCTTCTTAGTAACCCGCTTTGACCTCTCTCCGACATTAGCGTTGCGCAGTCGTCGCCTCGCTTAACCTCGCTTCACTGGTCGCAGCAAAACCTCCTCGAGTCGCGCATTTGCAACGAGGATGACATGCGACGCATCGTCAACGAACACCTCCTGCCCATGGTCGGCGAGAGGCTGAGAAGCTTCGAGAAAAAACTGGAGCGAATGGACGTGAGTTGTTGTTGTTTAATGTGCGAAGCCGATGCGTCATCGGGCGCTCAGTGTTGACGCTGCGTCGTAACCATGCATTGAAACAGGGTTTGAACATCGAAATTTTGACACATTTTGTTGTTTCCGTAAAAAAAAGCCTGAACTAAAAAGAATCGTGTCGTCGATGAAATGGTTTAATTTTTCACTCTACCTCGCTGTCGGGCAAGACGAAACAAAGGCTGGCACTGCCAAATGCAGATTTGAACGCCTTTATAATGTTCTTGGTATGAACGATCAACGCGAGCAAGCCAAGCTGGCCAAGATAAGAAAAAACCTCCTTTCGAAATAAATTATATTTTAGACCAGTCGAAACGAGACAGCGTTGTACATTTGCCCACTAAAGAAATTGCGTCTTATAAAATGAATCGTTTGGCGAACAACAAACGGTAAATGCGTTGCGCTTCCTTGCGTGATGGAAAATGCAGTGCGCTCAGCACGGTTTTTAAGTTGTGTCACTTTAATCCCCGGCAACGCTGACCCTTCCAAAAGGCCGCATTTGGTTCTGAAACGAACACCAGCAAAGCACTGGAACTCGTCGGGCTTTCCAGATATTACCTTTTCCTGGTTATTGCAAAAGCTTTATTACGTTTTTCGCTGCAGCAACTTTTCGACGAGCTGGCCACCCGGACAGAACGGCAACTGAAGCGCATGTTCAAGTTCGCACAAGGCGCTGCCCACCTCTGGGACGTTCACGAGATCAGGATGGCCAAGCGGGAGCGTCAGTTGGAGGTAACTCCGCTCCGGTCCTTGCCCCTCTCTCGATGTCGCAGCTCCTTTAATTTTGGCGCGTTGCGCCACCTGGTGTTCCATCGCTCCGCTGAAGACGCTGAGCGCGTGATTTGAAAATTGCGACCAAACCCGCCGAACCGTTGCAGCATTTCTTGCCTCGTGTATTTTCTAATCGCGTAGCGCTTTTTTCCAACCGGAAATTCAACGGCGGACGTGGCCTGTATGCCGGTTATTCTGATCTGTTGTTGTCAAAGTCTGCTGCATAACCCAGTAAAGTTCGCACTCTTTTAAGTTCGCATCCCACTTAAGTTCGCACAAAAGTACGACAAAATCTGGATTCAACATTTTCAGCAATTTATTGGTATTTACAGCAAATTAGACGTGACAACTGGTCATAAAAAATGTTAAACACGAAACATTATGTTGCTGAAGTTCACGGTTTGATATCATTGTTCAGCAATTTCGTTTGCTTTCAAAATGGTTAGTGAAGGTGGAAGGGGCAGTTTGCTCGATGCATAGTATCAATCCAAAGAAATACCTTACCATCCAGCTCTGTAAGTCTGCGGACAGACGCGCTAACTTTTTTGCGTGTGTCTTCAGACATTAGAGCAGAACGTTTACACATAACTTCTCGCTTCGCACAGACTTTTCTCACAGCAGCTTCACTCCGTACTGTCGTGCGATGTTTCGTTAACTTGGGTCAGTTGGGTGACTTGGCTGTCTCATCTCAATTTAGAATCTAATTCCAATCTCTGTGACTCAATTAAACGGGCTTTGCCTCAGTGGCGGACCCAGAGGGGGCGATTGGGGCGATCGCCCCCCCCCCTAAAACTCACAAAAGTATGTTTTTTCAC
>JGI24022J15233_10002398_pt1 | contig 17513 bp, 13 predicted proteins | sample Ectturendosymbi2_FD_15233 | JGI IMG/M metagenome (IMG submission 15233) | reverse complement strand
TTTGGAGGGGGGACAAAAGCCATGAAAGTTTGATAATCACTGGTTTAATGCATCGCTGCTGTTGCCAGAGTCGGAGACAAGCTGAAAAGCGCGCATTTATCTTAGCGAGAAATACGACGTGTTTTGGTGGTGTTACAAGAATAGGTGCATGTCGATACGATGGTTTTCACGGCCTTTACAGGGTGGAAGTACACGCAAAACGATTCAACTCTCCAACCAGCAAGTCTAATTGGAGAGCACTGACCGTTCGTAGCATCCAGAGCAACGGTCTACTTACCCTCGGAGGAATCGATTCATACACAACCACACGCCCTAGAACATATTCGGGAACGTCGGTCGAATCGTGAGTTACCAGTGATGAAGTTATGATGTGTATCCACTTTCCATTTTATTTCGTTTAAACTTTAAATCCATCTTTCAAGGCGGTTTGCTGGACAAAAGCAACTCTGTAGACCATCTTGTGAGACTTCTGTGTTGTCACAGTTACCACTGTTTGTTATTCTAATTACCCACTTAAATGGGACGAAGCAAACAACCCCTTAAATTTTGGGGCTGTAAACTTGTCAGCCGGTCATGATTGACTTTCGCCTTATAAGTAGTAGTAGCAACATTTGCCTTTATGGCCAGGCGCGTTTCTTACCTTGGGATAAGGATTTTTAGTAATTTTCCAGGATTTAGTTCCGATCTTATTTGAAGGTCAAAACAAAAATGCGCTTGAACATCGATTTTTAATGTGAGGAACCTGTCGTTCCATTACGAAAGTTTATAATAATACTTTTGGTCTGCATTTCAGTTTTATGTGTATAGATAGAAAAAAAAAATATAGAAAAAAACTAAACTACTCTCTTGCACAAAATTGGTAATCTTTTCTGGTGGAGGGTGTTTCGCACCTAATTAGCAGTTAAAGGTTTTAATCCAGCTGCCTGCACATTGACGATTACCCTTTCGCTTGTTTATTTCACGAGGTTTTTTCTAGGCTTGTTGAACTTGTCACCAACCAGCACCCCTGTAGTAAAGACGAAACAACCTTGTTTGCTAATACTGCCCGGCACCCTTCTACACATGGCTGGAGTCAACCGCATGACGTTCAGCAGCTTGTTTAGGCTGGCCTTAGACAAACTCAGCGAATTCTCCTTTCCTGACGTTGTTTCGGTGATCGCCCGACCTTGATAAACACCCTGCGTAATTTTCTACCTTGCAGGTCTGCTTCGTTGCAAGGCACTGACTTTCCAGCATTGTCCTGTTCATCTCAAGTCGACAACAACAAGCCTTTTGTTTCGTAAGCACAATCATGTTGCAGAGTTTTGTGGACAGCGATATAGCATTATTGTACAAAGAGCAATTAATTGAAGTGTTATGAGCGGTGAAAACTCATGGCTCTGTTGTTTAGGTACAGGTTATTAAAATTAAGACGTTTCTCGCACTGACAACCAAACTGTGTGTATATTTCAAACAAGACTAGAAAATGCATTTTCAAAGTGTTTTTCAAACAATCAGCGATTCAATTTTGTTGGATCTTCGATCATTTATACCCATCTTTGGTGTTCCTCAGGACATAGTAATTTGTTTTTTCTGTCTTCAACATCGTATTGTATTTTTACCCGTAAGTTATTTTTTTCGCAAAATCTGCTGCTTTTCGCAGGGCGTGGAATTCTGTTGATAAAATCAAGCGAACTTACAAATCGAAAGGTCTCGTGAAGAAAACAACTAAAGCGGCTGCCATACCTCCTCCAGCACAGTGTTTAAGTCCGTATGGAGAGAAACCAGATGGTAGGTTTACTTCACGCGGGGTACCTTAGCGCAGGCAAAAATTTGAACGTGGTTGTTAATTAACAAACTTACAACAGTTTTTCTGTTGTCCATAATAGATGTTTTTCTTTCATGCCATTGTTTGGTTTACAGCAATGATACATAATTATCTTATTCCTGCGTTGGCATTCGGACCAGAAGCATCTGTTTGAGGCCAAGATACGACCATTTTCTCGATCGAATGAATGATAATTAGTTTGTTAACTACAGGGTCAGAATAGTCCCCATTGCTGGACGTTGACGAGTAGAACGAATTTAATTAAAAATGCCCAGTTTGACACACGAGACACTGAAATGAGCAGACTGCGTTGCTACTACTTTTGTGACAGTGCGTAGATTCAAAAATGTGTTTGAAGGTTCTTCAAAGTTATGTTCAAATCTGCGCGGAAAAAAGTTAGAATATTTTAAAGTAAGCCTACAGGTTGCAGGTTTTGCTTCTGAGAGGAGAGTGAGGATAACTTTGCGCACCACGTTGACGAAGTAGATGTCCAACTTTACAACCATTGAGAGGGCGAAAGCAAAACATTCAGAAAATAGACACGATCGATGGATTTAAACAACGCGAACAAAATGCGGTTTCGTTGGGACCAAACATATGACTTGTTTAAACTTGTATAGGTAGATATTTTAGAAACCTGTTTGCAGCTTGTGGCAAGTCATTTCATAGTCAGTATACTTTGGCCAGGAAGCTATTACAACTTACAACTTGTGCAAATTTAGTATGGAGTACAATCGTGGAGGAAGGCAGGTAGGGATGTAAATGTTGGACATAGTCCATTAAGCAATTAAAAAGCGTTTAGGCATGTAAAAATTTCCCCTTCTGCTGAAATCACGTAGATCAAGGTAATTAGTTGCAGGTGCTGTTTTTCTGAAGCGCGCAATGGCGCTGTGGCAAAGTGTTACTGAACAAATTCGCTGTACCGTATGCAATGTGAGACAAGCAGCAACGTTCATCAACTGCGTCATCGCAATCAGTAAATGCTTCGTTACAACTTTCGCCGTCTTTGAAAAAACATCAGCTTTGAATAAAGTTTCGTGACAATATAAGCGCACATTTTGCTTATCCCTGTTTGATGACTTGCTAAAAATAATACCGTTACATTTATAGGAATGTACCTCTTGCAAGCTGCTGTTTTTTTATATATTGAAAAAAGTCTGTGCAGGGACGTTTTTTTTTCGCTTAGGAACTAACTGTATAACGCATTTGATTAATTTGATGTTTTTTTGAGTGTTTTTGCTGATGTCATGAAACCTGACACTGCCAGTTTTTAATGGAAAAAAAACAGCAAAACTTAAACCAAACTTAGTCAATTTGAGAGAAACATGATTGTGTCAAGACATATATGATGTCAAAACGTAAAGTGACTCTTTTGAAACTTTTGAGGCTATTGAAGGGTTCCCATGTCGTCCAACACTACGTCAGTGGGGGGTTATGATGCATATTGTAGGTGTTCTATCTGATGATATCATTTACCACTCAAACACATAAGTAAATTATGTACTGTCTCAGTATACTGTGCTTTTCGTCAGGGCGTAATATTGGATGGCAAACTAGCAAGATTTTCACTTAGTTACATCACTTGTGTACGCGAATACTTGAAATTTAAATTCAAAACTCCCCCACTGTCGTCTCGGTAAAAACAAACATCCAGGAAATTACTGAGGTAAACCGTTTACTAAGCTAGGATCGGAAGTAAGCGTTATGCAAGTGCCCTGATGCATATCTGAATGCGTTTTGCTACAGTTTTCATTCAATATAAGAGTGTTTTTCTGCATTAAAAACGTTGCCTTTGGCCCTTTTTTGCTATTTAGTTCTCCTCTTGCGGCAAAGTTGTGGGTGACATGACGGACAAAAGCAAATTGTTTAAATCAGCTAACAAGAAACACAGAAATATTAGGGAAACATTCTCAATGTTTTCACTTTCTGCTAAGCCAAAGGTCAATGCCGCAAGCTTTCAGCAGAACAGGAAAATCGTTTTGAGTTTCGGCACGCACACATTTTAACTTTCGCCTTCTGCTCAAGCTCTAGCTGCAGTCGATCTTGGCGTTTGATTGTTTCCCTTTTGCATTTCAGGCTATGGCATGCTAGACAGCGTCTACAAAGACTTTGGTTTTATTAAAAGGCCGGAAGGTGGTCGAGAGGATAATGTTTACTTTCCACGTCTTGCACTGGTCACTGCCGAGGATAAAAAAGTACTTGATCTCGTCAAAGAACTGCCTGCAGGCTGCAAGGTGACGTTTTTGACCTACTTTGACGTCATCAACGCCAAAACGTCGTTACGCATGTAATCTGCTACTACTATTTTATGGCAAAAGACAAAGTTTTTTTGTGTTGAAATCGTCCGCAAATGAAACAACCTGATTACTTGATTCCTTTTGTGTTGAAATCGTCCGCAAATGAAACAAACCTGATTACTTGATTACAACCTGATTACTTTTACGAACTTTGAAAATATAAGTGATTCAGCATCACTAACACTGCAACTTAACTGAACTTGTTTTTTTTTTCGTTTAGCTTTACTTCATACTCGATCCTGACAAGCCGAAACCTGGAGCTTCGAGCAAATTTCGTGCAAGCAAAGTTTGGAAGTAACATAAATGCTGGTTTTGTTGTTGTCTATAAATTCGGCAAGTTCTTTACTTGCATTGGTGTGTCGGTTCGATTTTACTCACTATACAAAAAAAACTCGTTATACTCGCTTATGTAACCCCGCTAGAATGTTACAAGTGCAGTAGGAGCGCCCGTGTCTGCTGTCCTTGTGCCGATGATCTAGCTAACACTTTCTTATGGAGTGGTACTGTTGGTGGCAGCACTGCTCTCGACGCTCTCCTTGCACCCGTTCGTTTGTGTCAAAACTCGTTTTCAAACTAGAGATACACGTCCTAGTCTTTCACTATGTAGGTGTAGTGGATGCAGTGGTGCCTTAACGTTGTGCGTTTCTGACTCGTGAGTGATTTTATGCATGTTTTCTATTTCCCATTCAATGCATGGTGCTCATTGGCGAACAACCTGGCAGTTAACTTGGCAACGGCAAAGTATCCGGTCATTCGACTGGATGCTCAACGCTATTGTTTGACATTATTCTACGCTGAACTATGGGGTGGGCCAAAAGTAGGGTTGCAGTGAACACTTACACATTTACATTTATCAGACATTTCTTTGCTTGTAGTTACATATTAGACATTTTACAAGAACAGTACGTCAAAGTTAGCTCTGGTTCTTCTTTGGACTGTTCACAAATGACGTAGCCGCCGACATCTTATTTTCTTCAGTCATGGAAGTCTTAGGATGTCCAGCTTTTGGAGTACTGCACACTGAACCTAGAGTTTTAAATTTATCCCTTAGGCGATAAATTTCTTGCATGAAGGTGGACGAGTATGACAGGCTTCTTGCGAAGCTGTGCGCACATGCCCGGCATTTTCCAACTTCCAATGCTACTCTATTGTCCACTTTCTTTCGTCCATGCTGTAATTGTTTGCCAATGTTCACAGTTCAGGGTTCCAAATCTCTAATGAAAGCTTGGTGATTTAAATTATGGTTAAACAAGCCATCTAAATAAAAAATAAATTTATAAAATGTATAACGTTGAGTAAGTATCACAGAATAAGGGAACAGTATTATTGTCTATATTATCTTAAACGTGATTGTTAAGGTGAAACCGATAATGAAGTAACTATAACCCTACTTTCGGCCCACCCTATATATTGCGATATTATATTATGGCTTAACGTTCACATGCAATGGCGAGTTTTCTGTATATCTGAATATAATAAAGGAAAGCGATTCAAGTTTAGAGTGCTACTGGAGAGTTATTGACGAACAAAGTGGTGTGAGCGTATATACTGCCTTACTTCGACATGGCAACCTCAATACATCAGGTCGCATAGTTGAGAGACTGACCTACGCTTCTGTAACGACTAGGTTGACTTGTCAACTAGTAGAGCACCTCTATAGAAAGGTAACGAAGTTTTCAGCATCCTTGGAAGCGTAGTTATTGGATTATACTACAACTGTATCACACATTTGATTACAAGAATATATATACATGGCATGCCATGATGTGACACCACCATGTATCGCGAGCTGTGAGACACCACAGCTCATAGAGTTTTTCGAATCGCACGCAACAACTTCTTGCAATTCTGACACCTCACAACTTCCATGTGTCAGCAGTTCTGTAACCTTGTAGTCTCTACAGAAATACGGAAACTCTAAGGTGATCATTTTTGCAAATTAGACGTCTTGAATTGAGATCACTCGCCAAGTATGGTTTCTCAAACATAACAGGAACCAACTAAGATTCTACCAACGCCGTAGAATACCACCTGCTTCGCATACTTCTTATATCGACTTTTATGTACTTCCTGCTGTTTTTGTGCATCTATGATTTTGTTTGTTGTTTTGGTCCATCAACTGTATATACCAGCACTATAGGTTATGTGTACTTGGATGCCTGATGCTTATGCTGGCGATAGGTCCGTTTGCTTTGTTGGTGTTGAAAAGTTTTATGTCTGCACACTTGATGTTGTTTGCGTAACACGTTTGTGCGTAGGCACTGATTACCTGTTAGTTTCGTTGTTTATTGTGTATTCGTTTGCGTTTGTATTTTATTTCTTAAACCAGTTTATCGGAGATTTGTAGTATACGTTATTTATTTCACTTGACGTAGTTCAATATTTGGAACGTTTTTGGGCAGGTCGAAGCGTCAACTACTTCGGCGCTCTTCAACTGGTGTGCACGGTGCACCCTGGGTTGCACCGAATTATGCGTGGGGTGCACCGCTAGAAAGGGTACTCAAGGGTGCATCATAAATTTGTCACACTAAACAGATAATTTTTACAAAAACTTCCTGTTAGCAAAAATGAACCATTAACCAACGAATGACTTTTAGGATTTAACCGAGACTTTGCACATTCTAAAGTGTGGACTGCGTAAGCATCAGACCATGTCAAGCTAAGTTTTGTAATTGATTATTTGTGATTCATAAGCGACAGACAATGAGCCATTATCAATTGAATCGTGTAGCTGAGTTACTGAATTAGGGTACTTGCTTATTTAGGCCAGGGTACTCATAGACATGGGCGCAATTAGGTGGGAGACACGGGGAATATGTCCATAAATAGGGTGCATGAGTGTAAATAGGGTGCATGAGTTCGTCCAAACATCTTTAAGGGTGCACGATAGTAAGAAAGGTTGAAGAGCTCTGAACTAGCCGACCTTTTTTGAGATTGTTTTTTTCTGTGATTAGTACAAAAAGCAGCTGATTCAGAAAACTTCGCACATGCTGCTGTTCCCACCCAACCGCCTCACGAGTCTATCAAATGCAGTTGAATTTGCATCAACTATCAGTGGGCAAGACGTTTTTGACTCTTGCATGGCAGTTTTGTTATTGAACGCAGGTTTCGCGAAAACGCCTGGTCCATGTTTGCCCCCAAATCAGTCAGACTTTCGTTCAACTTGTTAACATCTACCGATATGCTTCTTCCAAGCATGTGATGTCACTTCCCATGATACAGTGATGTGTGATTGATTCTGTTGCAGTTAAATAGAGTTCGAAGGTCACATCTGATCTTCGGCCTATATTCAGTCGTTTAGGACTTTGATGCTATTATTCCCCTGATTTGTTACGTGTTTTGTGGCCTTCTTGCACCTGACTGGCAACTTTGTTGTTATCGAAGCATTTCAAAGCTTCGCAGTACAAGTTAAGCGTTCGTCGTGTTGACTCGATGGTTTGCTCACGGCGTGCTTGTAATATCTGAGTATACACTTTTCTTCTTTGTTGCAGGGAAGTTGTTGCCCGCCGTCTCTCAACGTCCAGTGGACTAGGATCCTCTGTTTCAGCAATTAAACGATCTTCTGCTCCAGCATCTACCGCCGCTAACAACAGTACCGCCACGGCCCTTATCTCATGTACGCCTAGTACCGCTGTTAGTTCCACGGTCGTATCTTCATCAGATCGGCCACCTATAGGTAGGCTAAGTGTTTGAAAACAGATTTTAAATACTTGTGTTCATAATTTATGCTCTTTTATTTTTGCGCTACTTTGTGATAGCAACGATTGTTAGCACGCACTAGGAAAAACACAGAAAAGAGTCTACTTGTGCTAAAGATGTTTAGATCGTTTGATGAATAACAGGTTAAACGTTAAACTAGATGCGATGCGATTAAAATGTTAACATTCTTTACACATTGTAGGTATGTTGCTGGTGTTCAACGGTGGGATTTAAAACTTCACTGCAAAAATGACGCGTCATAAAAAAGTGCTGTCTGTGATGTTTTTGCAATTTTTGGGAAAGATTGCTTGCGGTACCATTTCTGCAAAGTTTTCTTTTCATTACAGAGGGTAAAGGACGAGTCCATCCCTCACTGAACCCAACGTTCGGTTTTATTATATGGGAAGAAAATCGACCTGAAGTAGACAACATATATTTTAACAAGAAGGCTTATTACCGAAATAATTCCAAAGGAGAAATACAGAGTCTTTTACAAGAATTAAAACCAGGAACGCAGGTAAAATTTGTTAAAATATCATGTCGTGCCTCTTGCGAATTGAACCAAACAGGTAACTCGTTGTGTTTCCAGGTATCTTTTGTACTTGAAAGTCAATCCCCAAGCAAAGGTTCATCGAAGTACAGAGCAAAGAAAGTATGGATGTAAGTGAGCAACTGCGTGTATAGCATGGTGTCAATAGACGCCAGGAGTTGCTGATAGCCGAATGACAACCAAGCGGTAGTTGTAGTGGTAACTTTGCAAAAACTTTCGTAATGGAATTGAGCAAAGTATTGCTGTTCCTTTGCTTTGCGTGCATTTAAAGTTGCTGCGTTCAAGCCAAAGTGAAAACGAATGTCGGGGCTTGCCTTTTAGCACCGTATGTTTGATGATCGAATCTTTGGACACGATGTAAATTGTTCTAAGCAGTTGCACACGTTTTATCAGATGGTCCCTGACATGATATTCAACTCAAGCTTTTTTTGCGTGTGGTTGTGACGCAATTCGTTGGCATGTCATAATCAACATGTAAATGTACGAGTAGCTTAGTTTTTTCGATTGTGACAGTTATTGTCGATTAATCAGACGAAATTCTTGGGAACATAGTTTGGTTTTAGAAGACGAAAGTTCCAGAAGCAATCATAACCACTGTGGTAAATGTTCTGTGCATTCGACGGTTGGAGTAGTAACGTGGTAGACTCCGCCTGTTTGCGACTGCATTAAACAAGTCGTGAGTTACAGATTTTAAACCTTGATATCCACACTGAACCACTCCTTTTCTGCAGATGCCCTTCTATCGCGAGCAATTCCATTGAAACCTTGACACCGACTGACGATTCTCCGACAATTGAATCGTCCAACGACGCTACTGGTAGTGATATCAGATCAAGTTCTTCTGCTTCTGGTAATGCAGTGTTCAACGTTGATCCCTCCCGAGTTATGTGTTTAGAATTTTAATTTGCTTCAGTTGAACAGAAAGATTTCTGAAACGTCAGGTGTGTTGGTCATTTTAAATCCAACTCTCATTTCTTCTGAAAAGTAGAAAATTGAGACGCAGTTTATTGTCTGTTGGGCTGTTAGTTGCCGTTGTTGTGATCCAGACAGATCTTGAGTATTTTTATGACAACGCTTGTTTCGCATTAGAATAGGTTCTATCGCAATGGTTTTGAACAAATCCGCTTTAACATACGTACAACTAGACTCTTATTTTTTTTCCAGAACCTGACTCCGGCGTCTCAACCATTCTAACCTTCACAGCACCACATGATGGAAAAACAGCTCAAGTGAAACATCTAGATACGTTGGCTTCCCAGACACACAATTCAGGTAGTTCGTGCTTTCGAAAACGGTGTTGTTTTCAGCAACAGCGAAAGAAATAATTCAGAAGTAATGTTGTGGCACAATTGAATTTATATTATTCTAATTGTGATTTGAAAATAATTACTATTTTTGCAACATTCAAAAGTATTCGGTGGAATCGGGGAAGTGCTGACCGTACCCGAAGGGCTTACCCGTACCAAACGTGGAACATCTGCTTTAACTGCTGCATAGGACGCGGCAAGGGAGGTCAAAAATGCCAGCAGTCACGTGATTTCAGCGAGTAGTTACATCCGGGGCGTGGATCCGGTTCTCAAATTTCACGCTCCGGCTTCAGCTCCAGCTCCGGGCATCTAATTTTTTTGGCTCCGGCTCCAACATCCTGAGATTTTTTGGCTCCGGCTCCAGAACAATTTGGTCCAAAAAAAAGAAAAAACATGGTATTATTTGCATAAATCGCTTGAACGGGAACCGAAATTTCAGGCTGCGGCCCCATCATCCAAAAAGTTTTTGGCGCCGGCTCCATCCATCCAAAATTGCTTGGGCTCCGGCTCCACAGCCCTGGTTACATCTCACGCATGGTCGACAGCTTGTGTTGAAATATGAATGATAATTCGTAATTGAAAATGGTTACACGAAGGTTATCGTGTGTGTTGGTTGAGCGTCTTTTGGGGAGACCATGCCGGTGAGCTAATGGTTTTCTGGATGAGTGCGCTACATTCCGTCTTCTGCTGAATCGCACCATAAAATAAAAAGCTAGTGCGTAATTCTGTTCTGATAGTGTCATAAATGAAATCGCAGCTACTAGCGCTACTGGTCATGATGAAGAAAATAGCACCGAGGATGAAACCAGCGTTCCGAGCCACGTGACACCGACGAACAATGTGCATAACGACGCTGATCCTTCCTCGCTTGTTTCTGCATCGTCTGCTGCTTTTACACCACGTGTTCCGACTCCACCTCCAGACACTTACATGGCCGTTTACAGTAATATGTTCGATACATCGCAGCAAGTCAACAACTTGGCGGGGGGCGGTTGTCAGAATCCATTGTAAGTTTGTTTTTGGTGGGGCGTAGTTGCGTTTCAATTTTTGTACTAAGTAACAATTTCTTGACGTGACATTTATTTTTTTACGACTTAGAAATGCACATTGCACAGGTCGTTATATACGCTTGAAAAATATTGATCTCTTGCAACATGGTTTACGGCTGTCCCACGAATAAGTGAAGTAGAAAATAGCAACTTTCTATCTTTGAAAGGGAAAAACAATTTACTTCTATACATGAAAGACAGCAGATAACTTAATGCTGGCAATTGTCTTAAGAGAGTTAGGATACTTGCGCAGCAGCAAGAGATGCAATCTCTGATTCTCAGAATGAAATGCTCCGGTGGAATATTCCCGCTAATGGAAGCACACAGCTTGCTTGTTATGTATAACATGTTTTGTTCACTAAGTAATCATTTAAAAAGACATGCTGTTTTTCATCAGCGTATTACTAGAGTCGTACGCCCGTAGTTCCAACCCAACTAAATAAAGCGATAACCCATCTGTAACTTTGATCACATCTGGAAAAAGCGTCACGCAGAATTGCCAGAGTTTGCATTCATTCGCACAAATTAAAAGATACTACGTTTCTGGCTATTTTTTAACATGTGTACTTTGCCGGTATGAAGGTATCTTCATCAAAACAACAGTAGCGGGGAAGAGTTGTACCAGTCGTCTGATGAAGATTTTTCATTAAGCAGTGGTAAGAGATATGATTTGCTGAGTGTGGTGTTGTGAGCTACAGGCGAGCGAAGGCTCGGTCGGAATATTTTTATTTGCTTCAAGTCGTAGGTGACGAACGCAGCCACGAAAAGTTTCCAAAATATTTGGACTGTAATTTTAAATCAATTTTTTTGCAGGAGTAATGTTTTTTCCTAATTTAAAATCTGTGAAATATGGAAATTTTCGGGTTTGACTACGGATGTCGTCGAGACCAAATATCTAAAAAATGTTCGTCAAAATCTAAATTATTGCCAAGGTTTCGTGACTCGCACGAGAGTGGCAACGGCGAAAACATTTGAATATTATTGGTTTTCGCACTTTTTACATGCTTTTACGTTCTGCTGACCTCCAATATGTTTGTCTTTGATAAAAAGATGAAAACGACCGTGATGAAGAAGAGGTCTCCTCGTCAGTTAGGAGCGAACAAGACAACGAAAGCAGTGGTTATTACGTCCGTCTGCGAAACGAAACTGACGACCGTTTTCGGGAAATTTTAGGTGGGTTTGTAGGGTTTGTTACTCAGAAAACAGTGAACCTTGTTTTTAAGAGAGTCGCTTTAATTTGTCAATACCACCGGCATTTTTTCTTTAGTTCATCTACTTGGTGAGAACAAAACGGAATTGCTCATACAGGAGTTGCAAGAAAGTCTGGCTAGACGATGCATGTACGTCTCTTACCGCAGCATTCTTTTCGTTAAACTTTCCAAGCGCTGCAACGCCAAAGCCTTGTGAGTATTTGATGATTGTTTGTCGTCTTTCGTCTTGTTAACTTCTCAGTTTATGTGCTGCTTAAATGTTCTTTCCATTTCGTTTATGCCAAGTCTCGCACAATAAGAAGCTTGCATTTTGAAGATTTTTGTTTGGTCTGACTGGCATACCCACTTATTCAGTGTCCAATTTTCGGCTAGACAGTTTTTTGTATATTTTCATACCTTTGAAATTTGATACTATGCATATGCTACGAGTATTGTCAACTTATAACGAGGTAGAAGCACGTTTACTGCTGGTAACGATCCAATGCGCGATTCTTCAGCCTGCACAGTATGACACTCCGGTAGCAGGAATCGGTACAAGTGGACGATACTGATAATAAGAAGTAGTCATGTTGACTGTGACATTGTCGTTTGTATTTCCTGTTAAGCATGTCCAGCTACCTGAACTTGTGCTGGAATTTGTTAATATCGCGTGGGCGTTCAGACTACTCTGGTTCTGCAAATAAGGCTGTCCACATAACATGCCCTTAAAGTTAGTGGCCCGGGTCTACACTACTTGGATCAAGCTTAATAGTGTTGAGGGGTGAAGGGTGCGTGGCAGCATGCATGGCGTTGAAAGTAGACGCAGTACTTTAGATTTTTTGCTTGTACGCCTACAAGGTTCGAGACAAGCCTGCCAAGCAGTTGTATCAAATAAAACTAAGTTGTTATTTTTATGTGCCCAATTTTTTACGTAAAAAATCATTGATATGTACGATTAAGCCTTACGAAAGTTGCTTTGCACTTAGTTCAATTGTGGTTTTCTCAACTAAAACGAAAGGAGTTGATTTTTCATGAAAATAGCGGAGCTAAAACCTAGTGTCAAAAATATTGTATACACTGAAAAGTTCTTCGCATCTCGCTTAATGTGGTTGACTTGAATTTGAAACCCAAAATACTTTGCCCTTCATCGCGAGTGACAGAAATACTCAGTGAGAGTTTGTGTTCACTACTTTTATTTTGCAAAAACATGTCATGGATATTTAGTTGCATAGTAGCCGCACATACGAAAAACGTTTCTCAAAGTACTGGGTTGCAGTAGAAGCGTTTCATGTAGAGTCGCTGGTTCAAAGCTAATTAATCTGCTTAAATGTACGTTTCAGTTTGTGTCCATCGACTGACTCTCACCCGAACACAGAAATAAACTCACTTCGGGACAGACCAGTTGACTTCAGCTTTTGTGGCTTCGAAGACAGTGGCTTGCTTGGGTTGGTTGCCCGCGGCATGATGAAAAGCGTCTCACAAGACGTCATGTTGGTCACTGGAACATCTCATTATATAACGTAAGTTATTTGTGCAGTGTTATTAAAACTCCACGTCAAAACTTGCTGCAAAACCTGAGTGCGATCGTTTGTGTTTTCATTCCCATTTCTTCGTATTGCAACAAGTGCCCTGCCTCCGGTAGTGGTTGTAACTTATGGTGCATACAGCAAGCTGAAGTTGCCATAGACTGATGCATTTACTTCGCGATCTGATGGTCGTGATTGCGCTTTGTGCGGGTGCGCTGTTTGTGACGTAACAGCATTCTTTTCTTTGTAGCATGAGTTCGTTCTCTTTGCTGCAGTTGGAAGTGGATGATATAGTATGTGCTGGAGGCCATCATTTGCTTTAAATCGAGTGAATTTCCCATTTCTGTATACTATGTATATGTGTTTGCATGTTAAGTCCACATAGACTGGAAGAAACCAGTTAGAACTGCACTAGCGTATCTTCGTGCGTGTTGTGGTTGAGGTTTTTCTCAATAATCAAATAAACGTTCTGAACGTTAAAGCGGCAAATACGATATAGTTAATCACGTGTTTGTTTTTGCAGGCTTCATCGCAATAAGGCAGGTGTCGTTGATTCTCTCGCTTTTCACTACAGACCTTATTGAGCCACCATCATCGCAACTGTACAAATGCATTTGGGGAGGGTGCTAGATAACGTTTGCAATATTTTGTACAATAGGGGTCGGAAGCCGAAAAAGGGGGCCACTTCAAGAGCTCTGATGTTCTCTTGCAGGGTACTGTACCGAAATTAGATCTGACTCCGAATCGGTTATTTGTCTGTGATTTTTAACTTATTTGCTATGCTTTTACCGACTCTCTGTTAAAACATAAAAATCATGTTCGTTTCAACAGCACCTGCTCTTTTTTGTATGTTCGTTCGTTTCTGCTTGCTTCCACTTGTGTAGTTATCTCTTACACAGCCTCGTGCATGTGTCTAATTTTCCAACCTTTTTTCACGTGTTTCCTTCGCATGGTGCATTAGTGGTTGATTTTCATTAACTCTCAAAAGGAAAACGGTGAGATGTAAGCTATGCTTCATGCCATCTAATACAATCATTCAATCAAGGGAAATGCACATTCGCTCACTTCTTATTGTAGCAAAGGCATCATAGCAAGCAATTGGTGATATATTTTTTGCCAAGGTTGAATTCCTTTAGCAAGACGTTGCCCATGCACAAATGTAAGATTTCGGAAGCAGGCCAGTAAGTGCATACCAGAAACATCCATTGCAGAATAATTTCTTCATTATATGCTTCATTTGCTTGTGTACAGTGTGTGCTAAGACATCGTAGCTTACCGTTGCGCGGATTTAGTTTCCAAATGGCAAGTGTAATTAGTAGCACATATGAGAGACATAGTTCACTCACGTTTCACACCCGCTATGGCTTTAAACAACCGCTGATAGTTCTGCTGTATCTACACTTCGACCTGACCAGCTCGGAGATGCAATCACGCCTCGTTGTCGTTTGTTGACCTATGGTCCGCTTTCCCGTGGATACAGCCAGCAGGGCTTGGCTCGCCAAACTTTCCTGGAGCATTCCTTATGTGATTCCCCAAGATCCATGAACATATATGAGGATCGGAACAAAGACCGATTTAAAAACTGACAGCTTTGCGATATTTGAAAACTGCCGTTTTGTTACCACCCCTGTCTTTTTGGTGATAATTTTCATTCCGAGAGGAATAGCTAAAAATTTGAAATAGGAAATTTGTAAAAACATAGTTATGTTAATGTTATACGTCAGCACGCATTTCTTGACGTGATCGGCAGGAATTGGATTGATCAAACCGGTTGCAATTTGGCTGAGGGTTTCATTTGTAACGATCCGTAGACGTAGAATCGTGTTTCGGTGATTTCGTCACATTCCTTTAATTAATGTCGTTACTTCTTCACGTGGTTGTGTAAGAAACCCAGCTGTTGATTGTGCATTTTGTGTGTCCGGGCAGTTGCAAGCGTTTTCTCCTATTTAAAATGTTTGCAACAATCACTGGCGTATTTTCAACTTTGCGAAAACCTATCAAGTTTTGTCATTCAATAAGTACATTTTTTGTTTATACTAGTGGCAATACTTTTTATCTAGCTTTTATGTTGATTGCAGACGTTCTTACGTCACGGCAATGTCGTTTCATTTGTATTGCCTGGGGGTGAATTTGCCATTCCCTGTTTTCTTCATTGCTGAGAAATCGTAATGTATGCCAACCATTTCTTAAAGCTGCGCTGTCATTTTTCAACGATGGAAGCGCCTTCCAAACCATGGTCGTTTAACTGTTTTGCGGGTTAGTCGCTGTTTATGATTTCGTGAAGTCATGCTTTTATTCATGAGTATACACAAAAGGCATAGCTCCTGATTAGTGACCTCGGTAGCGGATGCATGATGCTGTTAACTGTTTTATGTGGAAATAAATAGAAGCATTTATCAAACAAACTCATCCAGTTTCAAATTATATTTACGACATTATTCTTGAAGCTGCCCCCAAAAAGAATTGTTTAGGTGATGGAGTTTACTTTTCTGCGCCATGATGCATTGTAATGGGTGTTTGCTTTTGGTTGAAACGCTTATGCGGGTCTCTACAGTTGGTCATTCAATCAATGTGTTCGTTGGAGTCCAGCGTATTACTGATAAAATCAGGCAAATTGTGCCACCGTGGTGCTTGCTTGTGTCTTGCATATTTTAATGTGTGTCTTTTTTGCGAATAAATTCTGTCCCTGAGTTGAGAGTAGCCCATTGCGATTGAGGTGACTACAGCCACAGTGCAGGTTTCCACTTTGCGATTGAGGTGACTACAGCCACAGTGCAGGTTTCCGCTGGTGGTGGAATCGTTCTGCTTCCGTCAACTTCAAACGGCTTTACATGGACCTTGTGGTTCATGAACCAAATTTTCTAAAGAACTTGGCAAATATCTATCATTTCACCGACAAATAATACGCTGAACACCACCGGCTTTAACACCAGTTTTACCAACACGAATGCCCTGGTTTATTAGTTTTTCAGAAATCACTCATCTAACCCCTATGATACGGACCATTCGTCTGGACCAAACACCTAAAAATTGAAAACAAGTGTCTTTCACAAAATAAAGAAAATTGTCTATGTCTCTTCGTCTACCCAACAATTATCTATTAGAATACCAACGCGAGAGGATGAAGGACAAAGTCGAGTTTATGCTAGGGACACCGCACCACTCAAATTTGTTGTTGGAGTTGCCAGATGGCCGGTATTTTACTATTAATTCAGCAGGGGCCGGAAAGAAGCCGGTATTTTGAAAACGAGTGCCTGAAGCTGGTATGTTGAATATAAAAAAATTGCAGTAACTGCAAAAAGCGCAAACTTCTCAAATTATAATAACGTTAATGAATCTTGTGAGAACAGTTCCTTCAGGGAAGTTCCATATAAGGGCAAATTGTTACTTGTGCCATAACAACACTCAACTGTATCTCCGTTTTCCCTCTTCCTTCGTTTAGCCATACTTAGCATCTTCCGTCGTCCTAAACGTCATCTGTATGTGCATTTCTTTTGGCAATTAACCGTGTAACTGGCGTAGGTGGGGTTGTTGTTTAAACTAATACCGTAGGCTTTTGCAGGCAGAATCCAGGAAAATCATAGAAATGGGACTGGATGACAGTGACACTGTAGAGACTGGCGAACATTTCACAATCACGCAAGCTGCATTAAACTGACACACTATTTTGTCAGTGGACTACAACTGGCTCAAGAAAGGGCCAGCGAATCAACCGGGTGGTCATCTCTCAGCCAGTCTCAGTGGTCCAAAAGGTAGTGGGAAATATTTTAAAGAGTTTCAGGTGAGCTAGAAATTGTTTGCTGCAAACTGAAGTGAATGTAGCACGCTGGGAAATTATTAGTTATGTGATGATGTTTATGTAGGCAATTCTACCGCACGTTTGCTTCCATTTTTCAGAAAACAACCACATCAAAAATCTTTGAAATGTGTGAAACATCTCCTATGTCAAAAATGCAATCTTTCGTCGTGTGTGTTAGTGGAAAAAGATTGAACTCAAGCAATTGTTTTTTCATTTTGCTTCTAAGCTCTGCGATTATGATGGCGATTTGTATATTAATGAGCAAGATCTTTGAAAGATTTGTGTGAGT
>JGI24022J15233_10002397_pt1 | contig 17514 bp, 8 predicted proteins | sample Ectturendosymbi2_FD_15233 | JGI IMG/M metagenome (IMG submission 15233) | reverse complement strand
TTGGTGGACTGCAAAAGTCGCGAAGAAGTTGTTTATGCAGGGAGATACCTACAATTAAGGATGTGTGTTGGTAACTGCAAAGACTGTTAGTGGTTTTCCTGCCTGTGTTTGCTGCTTTTCGAACAAGTGACTTTGTCAATGTTGAAATATTTTCATATTTGAACTGCGTTGACGCGTTTCCTACATTTGTCCGCGGCTCTCCAGTTTACGAATACTGAAGCCCACAAAGAAATGCTGAACCGTTTTAAAAGTATCCTTGCTTTAACTTGATTTTTAAAAATAGGGTGATACTGAGGNTGGGATATTTATTGTTAGACAGAGACGGGACGTGCAGTGCAAAAAGTGACAGATATACCATTTTAGTATAGATTTGCTGCAAATTAACTTGTGACAAAGGTAAGGGTTACTGATGTCAGCCAAAGACAAGGCGCAGATAAAGGCAGAACAGGGGATGCCGCGTAGAATTGACGACAGAGGGTGATTGAAGCTAGAAAAGATTTAATAAAGTGTACTAATTCCTAATTATTGTTGAAGTCGACTGTCCGAGAATTTTTAATAGTCCTTGACAAGAAATATTTCTTGATCCTTAGGACTACATTCATTAATTTTGATGTCTAAATTTTCAAAAGCTGCTTCAATTTCGTTATGCTCAATCAATGCTTTCAAAGCTAGGTTTTACTGTTTTACTAAATCTTTGAAGTTTGCAAAAATATTTATTGTGCTCTGGTAATTTTCATTCTGTTGCTTCAGCAGAAACAAATGAAGTGAATTGTTGATTCAAAAAGCTGTTTATCTTTCGAATTGTTCTCAATGAACAAGAACAAAACGAGGCCTACAATATACTTACAGTAGTACAGTGGTTGCAACTTGCACCAGTGCTTGTCTTTGGCGGCGTTCAGAGGGAATGCTGCCAGCATTTTGGCCACTGTGTCAGTTTGATTCGATACAGTCATGTCTTCCCCATTTATCATACCCTGCCTCCTTACCGGTGTTGCTGCCTGCCATTTTTTCATTCTTCTTTTGCCTGATGTAAAGTAGATATTGCTTTCCGAATGCTCGTTTTCTGTAGGTTTTGCTAACGCCCCTTGTGTTATGTCGCTTGACTGACTTCTAAAATTGCAAAATATATCCGCAAAAACGTTTAAATTTTTTAGCCCTACAGCATACAAGAGCAATGTAGCGTCAGTAATGCCTGACTCAAATGCATCGATTATAAACATTAGAAAAAAGAAGAAAAAATTTTAATTTATGTTCATCTGAATTTTTAATATGCTGTGTTTAACATTTTTAAATTGTTTTCCAGTTTTCAAAAGCTGACACTTTTTTTCAATTGCCTGCTGGAACATGATTATAGTTATTTCACCGTAATGTAGTGCTTACCGAAACGTCTACGTTATGTCTTAGATTTCATTTGCTTTGGTCGTTATTTGTATCGCATAGCAGTATTTGGTGTAGGTCAGTGGTTCTTAACGGGGTACCCAGTGAAAAATCTGGGGTGCCCAGAAAGAATGCCTAAATGTTTTCTTTTAATTCGCAGATGCACAAGCAACAGCGACGCCACTTTGACTAATGACATAACCGCAGAGAAGGGGCCCCCACCAGCCAATATCTTTAAGAATAGAAATCCCTGGGATTGGGAAGGTCAAATATAGCGATAACCTACAGTGGTTAGATAGCGAACCACTGAACGTTTTTTCTGTATTTGAAAACCTAACCTCCGACCGAGACCTGCTCATTGCATTCAGTGTTTATGACCGCACCACCTACCTGCCGAAAAGTTTTGACTAAAACAGTTACCATAAAACTAGCCTGTATTGACCAGAATACTGCTGAAATCAGCAGTGGTTTACACCTGACAAATTTTGCTGAAACCTCACATCTGCTGAAAGTAGCAGTGGTTCACATCTGCTTTCGTGGCCAGAAACGTTCAGTGAATGAAATGCAAGAAACAAACTCAGGATCTACATCGGTGGGGCGGCACGAACAAGAAAGGGAAAGGGTTTTCGTGGATTGAGTTCTTACCTTTTGCAAGCTGACTTTGCTGGCAGCACATGACATACATTTTTTTCTTCTCTATTATCATAAGTATTTAGACAAAGTTGCTTGTTAGAAGCAAATAAAAAGCTTTTTGTAAAACATAAACCATCCTAAGTTGCAATAAAACGGATAGTTCTGACCAGAATAAATGTTACACCTTAGCAATTTGCAGCTTGCCAACTTTCGACCAATTTTTGAGCTGGTCATTTTAAAGTCGTGTATCTTATCTTGCGTTTTCCGAAATTAGGAATGCGAAACCCCAAAAACCGTTGTCACTTAACTACTCTATCTGCATTGACACAAACAAAATTAACAAACATTTTCAGACCAGCTTCTTTTTTATTGAAATTGTTCATGACGTTCAAGCAAATAGTTGTCTAACAGTGACTGGGAAGTGAAAGACTCACACCACAAGCCCAGAACCAAAAACATATTTGAAACATATACTTCAAAATTGATGGAATTGGTTTCTGTAAGACATATTGGTAATTTTTTGTGTGATTGGAGAGTACTAGAAGTGAACATGACATTTCGTTCTCGTTCAATTGCATAAAAACAGTTATTTTGCTCAAACGTGTTTCCGCGCGAGTTTACTTCTAGTGTTCTTGTGTGCAGCTGTTCTCATGAGCACTTATCCCCAAAGATTCGTAAATTATTAATCAAGGCGGCAAGCAGGCCGCCATGAGTTGTGAATGCACTTAATGTCGTGAAGCTCTGAGGCTGCACCGAGGCACTGAAGCGGACACAATCGGACACGACGAAAAGTGAATTTTGCGTTGCTCGCCATCACAAAAAATGAATGCATACAGTTTTGGTGTTCTCTGCAAGTTATGGCAATAGTGTGAATGTCCAATTGTACCAAGTTAACGAAAGCTATACGAAAGCTTCTCAAATAGGAAGATTTGACAGTAACTGGTGATCTGTGGAAACAGGTTTCGCCTTTTAGCCTTGTTAAAAGGTAATGTAGAGATCTCAGCCCTTTTTCAGAAAAACCCCCCGCCTGCCGATCAGATGACGAGACATTGATTGAGTCTCAGGATCTCGAATGTCAGTTCGCGCTGTGATGACATTGTTCGGTTGCAGTCAGTGAAAGACTTTTATGATCAAGTTTGGGCGGTGATCAGAAGAAAAGACAAATTGCTGTGGGGTTAACGTGCTTTTGTTTCGAAAAAATAAAGGAAGACTTGGCTACGTTCTATACTCGTCAACTATCAACTTTCGTACACTCTTGTTGTAAGAATCACACTGTGTGCTGGTCCTTTTTTACGTAGAAAAAAAGATGGCCCAGAAATGTTATAAAGGACTGGGGCCAATATTTGTCGTTGAAGCAGAACTTCGGCGCATTGTTCATAGTCTCAGCGTTTCGGAAAATTGTGCTTGCGTACTTTCATACGCAAAAGATTATTTACTTGAGATCAAAATCAGTGCAAATATCGGTGTACATTTTTCTGTCTATGCCTATTAAAATATAAGCAAATTAGAACCAACTTAATCTCTGGGAGCGATGCTGCAGACTTACAAGTGCAACAGCCTAACAATTTGCGCTGGTTTTCGCAGATCAACAGCGTATGTTTTCAACCTATGCCTCATCCACAAAACCGAGTATCAATTGATATTTGTAAAACAGTCAGTGGGGTGAATACCGATGATATTTGTTCAGCACGTTGTTTTACAGAACTGTATAGCTTGCTTACTCCCATTGTCGCAAAGAAATAGGACTTTTCAAAATGCACAAAAACTGATAACGCAGAACTGAGTGAAATGCAGTCATATATGCATTTGCAAAGTGTGTAAATTGACTTTTAACGAGCAGCCTAATTTTTATGCTCAGCGTGGTACTAGGAATACGCAATGCAAAATATTAAGCATGTCAATTGGGCAACCACATAAAGCACAGTTGTGCTTTCCTCCACCGCGCAAACGTCTCGCATGATAGGCCTACTGCTGACTGTTTCAGGTAGTTACCTTTCCTAACGCTGATGATGTCAGCATTGAACCAGTCATCATCACACAGTAAATTTTACAAAAAAAACAACTTCTTTGAGTAAGGTATACCCGTTCGTTTCAGCCTTGGGCACCACAATCTTATTCCGTCTCGAAAAAAACGGTTGTTTTTTCTATTGATGCCTGGGTGTCGTAGACATTGCCAGTAATGAAATATGGACCGCTTGTCTCTAACATACACACAGCGAGAATCTGAAGTGCTCGCTGTAATTCTTATGGGATTTGCCTGCTCCAGCGAGAACGACAAGTTTACCATACTTCCAGTTCGAGTTCTCTCTGAGCAAAGTTGCTTCAGCAATAAGCAAGCACTTATAAATACAACTAAAAAGTTTGAATATTCTTTGGATTAGACTTCATTAGATTTTTCAAGTACTCACGAGACGTTTTTTTATTCGCAGTCTGATTTTCATACATTTTCTTAGAGAGCAAGTGGGTTGACATTAATCTAATAAAATGTCGATGAGTGGCAGTGCTACGCAGCTGCTCACTGCGTTGGACAACGCGTCAAAGGAAAACGAAGTAAATCTCGTCATTGAACTTGGAACGGATCGACTGATCAAGTGGGTTGGAGTTTACCTCATGTTAACTCTTGCGGCTGTAGCCAAGTTGAGTGACGTTATTGGTAAGAGAACGTATGTTTTTCATGACTTCGAGAATTTGTTGATCGTGAACATTGATTATGCAGTTCCAAAGCCACCTAAAGCTAAAATATTATTTTGAAAAGTTTAGCGGTTGAAAAAAAATGCAAAGCATTTTAAAAACTTGCTGCCGACGTTTGAGTACCTATTCAGTCCATCTGCATCTGGGCACAAAATTCTGGCGCAGTTCCTGCTATAATGAGCCGGAAAAGAACGGGTTTGGGTCTCCAATGAGAAAAAAGAAAGGAAACACGCCCGAGAATTAGCGGAACAAAGCTCAACGACATGGAGGGAGCTGTCAACGAGTTCACCAAACAGCAGCGAATAGTTGAATAAAATAAACGGTATTAAAAAAACTACAAAATCTGAAAAAACACGTAGCGTAATGAGAGACTGGCTAACGCCTACAAAACAGTACATTGATAACGAGCAGTTACTTTTTACAAGAAAGAACAAAGCGCTTTTTGTCGAGAAATAAATCCGACTTTTTTTCGGTTATGGTTAATTTGGTACCATTGATAAAATACAACCACATAAAACGGCAATTGCAGCAGTCTGATTCAAAGCTAAGATTTTCTATTTTTCCCAGTCCATTTTATGATTTAAATCAAGCATGTGCCGACTTCGAGCGCTTTTATCGAAATGTTAGTTCTTTAAGACGCCGTGATGTTCGTTTCGTTGTGCTGTATTTCTAAACAGCGGCTTGTTTCATTGATACAATGTTGACTCTAATCACGGCAAGCGACTGAATAAACCGCGCCTTGTAAATCCTTACTCAGTGATTTTTGCGCCATGCCAGAATATTACAATTTTTCGAACAGGCTTGGCGACTATCTTTAAATACTACGTGCAGCTGTAACGGCTGCAGGCCGCTAGGCAGCGTTTCAGCATTTAAGTTCTTCTGTCGGACTTGGACAACAAGAGAAAACAGCCAAATTTTGCTTTTTTCCGATTGGTTTTGACAGACCTCTTTTCACAACGAACCATACCGTTAAGAGAATAATTGTTAACGACGATTGTTTCTATCTATTCCATTTCTTTTTCTCCATCGCATTCGCTGACACATGTAGCATTGGCCCGACGTTACAGTGTGTTCACCAAGGCACGTTAGTGCTGAAGTGGGTGGTCTGAACGGAACTTGTGGTATCTTCCTGTATGTGTGGATATCCTGTATACCGTAAAGAGCTAACAATCCCAAACTCATCTCTTGATGCAAGTGCTTGTGCATCCAGAAATGATATTGCATTGCTAAATTCAGCTTCCATAGTGAACTTGATGGCAAGCTCTGTGCTGTAGATGTTGCTAGCAAAGTCTGTCAAAACAATTTTTGTTTATTGTTTATGTCCTTCTCCTCCCGCACTGTTGTCATTCGTGCAGCACTTTGAAGCCGATCATGCTACGAGTATGACGCAGGCACCGCGAATGTAATTCGGGAATAGAGCGAAACCATAGCAACGGAAAGCGTTGAGTATTAGCAACAAAAGCCACGCATCTGGAACTGCAGTGATTCATCACCAGCAGTCTTCACCGTTTTCCAAGAACCCAGTTTCACCCGAGGCACGAATCCGATTATTCCCTCTGTTTACAGTCGGTACCCGGGAAGTTTTGCTTGTACGCTGATGTAAGTGGACCGAATAGCCATGTAAATGTAGGCAGCAGGTTGCGTTTATATTTGCACCAATTGAGATTTACAAAAAAATTTTTGAGTAAGAATTTTAGTGAAAAGCGAAGAACAACAACGCTACGTCGTATTTCTAACCAAGGTGATTTCCACGTATTAATCTAAGCTATGCTTTCGTACTGTAGAGCAAGCAGGAAAACATAAATTTTTCGCTTGGCAATCGATGGGCTGGCGAAAAGACCATGTGGTCCACGCAACAACTAGATCAAACACGTTTGTACTGAAAAATTAGAAACACTTCAATACACCTGCAGACACGTTAACCACATTAACTTATCGTCGTGTTTGTCTCTGAGTGTTTATACATTGGTGCAGTTGCTCGAGTGACTGTTTCCTTTCAAACACTCAGGAAACGCGTCTAAATTTGGTGAACTCGTCACTCCCTATTGCCCATTTATTCGGTTCAAGTTCCAGCTGATAATTGATGTTATTGATGGAAGCACTGCACTGAAATAATCGGGTTTTTCTTTGTACTTTCCTGGATAGTAGAGGAGATAATTTATAAACTACGCATTACTGATCTTTTGCTTCCCATCTTAGTCGGTCAACTGTTGTTACAACATACTCTAGTCTAGATTAAAATGATATTTCTCGCCTTCTTAGCAAAAATTGCGGGTTAAAAAGTTTTTCTTACATTGAAAGGGTTTAGATTTTTTGATATACACTTTGTCAGTTTACGCTGCGGTTTTAATTCTCAAGTCAAATAATCTCATTAAAAAATTTAGCGTGACTTTCCGAACCACTTAGACACATTTTAACCACATGACTAAAATTTGCTCAGTAACTGTCCGTATACCAGACGAAATAAACTGAAAGATAGAGTATTTCCTTTGTCTATGATATCACCTGTGAAGGGGTAATTGGGGTATTAAATTAAGTCTATTTAACAACCTGCAACTAATTAGTATATTGAAATATTACAGAGTGTCAGTTTTCTGGAGTGACTAACACCTGATAAATCAAGCAGCACAGATGTTAACCGTTCGCTGCTCATCACTGAGCGATAAGATAAAACCGCGCACCGTACAACTTTAACTTTATGCTGGAACTGTAGGAGTGTAGTGCAATTTCTGTAACCTTAACTAAAAACAACAGGCTTGTGAAGAAGCAGACAGTTTCGATTTATTACCTCTAAAAACGAAAACAACTCCTTACTCTCAGCTTTATCGTTGAAAAACGCACTGGTTTCTGCGGTTTCTCAATTTTTGTAAGCCAAAGCCATAAACCTCTGCAACATGCTCAGCAAACGTTTTTTTGCCACAGGTTCAAACTTAATGTGTTATCCGATAAAGCAACAGGACGACGTTAGTGGCGACTACATCAAGTTTGCAACAACGTACTGCTGGGAGAACACGTTAGCAGACAACAATTCTATTTCACTGGCCAAAACTTGTCAAACAAATGTTACAAGCACTCAGCCAGAACAGCTTCTTGATGACCCCAACAGCATAAAATTATTTCTGATGTGGTTACCGTATTTTATGCTTGTACAGGTAACAAAGTTTCTGTTTGCTTTTTACACGTTTGTGCGGTTTATGATAAAAATGACGTTTTACGCATCGTTTTGTCAAATTTTGTTGCTCCGTTAGACGGACACGTTTCTTATATTTTTGGGCAGCACGTTTTCGCACAAACCAAGCCTACAAATGAACAAGGGCATAATTCTGTAGCATCGGATCATTCGACTCTATAGTACATTTTTATGCGTCAAAAATTTTTGCAGAGCTTCATCTTCAGCGCGCCTCTTGCTTACTGGCACTTCCGGATCGGGTCACGCGTCGTTGGTCACCTCAAGTTCATGCAGCTCCTGCTCAATGAAATATTTGAAAAGGTGAAGCACATAAAGCAAGGAACTTATCAGCATGAGCCGTACGATATGAACAGCTCGATGTTCGACGCAAGAAGAGATTACCAGCCTCTCAATGAAAAACAGCCGCAAAGTCGATATACTTCGGATCCCGGTACATAAAGTTAAATTGATGTATTTATCCATTTAGCTTTTGTTGCAAACCGTGGACTGCTACTTCTATGTTATAAGATCAAAGCTTGAGTCCGAGCTAAGTAGCGTCACAGAAGTGTTATGCATCACTTCGAGGCGAAAGGAATAAGCGTTTCTAGCTTGTTTTTCATTTTATAAGTATTTTTTAAATTTTATAGGGCATTAATTTTATAGGTATTCTGTGTTTTCGTAGTGTTCGCTGCGAAACTCTTCGTTAAAAAAGAACTGAAAAGGCATTACTCTGCACTACGTTGTTAATGACATCTTACAGATTTTTGGACAGCTTCAATCTCTAAAGAAGAAAATGTTCAAAATCTAGCAACTTCTTTGTGCAGCAGCTGACAAAAACAAGTTTACTTGATTGTGCAGATTTCTAAAGGCTGAATAACATTTTACTGAAAAAAAGGGGAGCAAGGAAAAAAAGAACGGACTCCGAAAAGATTTACTTTATTAATTTAGATGTATCTTTTGTAAAATATCAATTAAATGTTTGACATCCTTTTTTCTTCAAACAATTTTTCCCGTCCTAAAAATTTTTGGATGACAGCAAACGTTCAAAGTGGTTTATAGGCTGCTAAAAATTGAAAAACCAAACACACATTGAAAAGTCATGGTTGCCCTGCATATTTAGCGTAATTTTGTTTTCTCATGCGAGTACAGCAATCTAAAACACATACTAAAGCCTATGAACAAGCACAGCTATTGACACCTGTATTTCTGTATACATAAACGCGCCAAAACACTTTCATGCATTGGAGAAAAGGTTGTACTTTGCTATTTTGTGTAAAATCGAACCGGTTGTGGTGATCATCAAGTAAAATTTATAGTTCTTCAGTGCACGATTCGCTTCTTGAAGTCATCATTTTGTATTTAAGGTATTCGTTATGAGCCGGTCTGTAGTTTCCGAGAGGTCCATGACGTCTGTTTGCACTGGTCGACCAGTTCTTTAACCATTTTCATTTCAAACCTCTGCAGTTAATCATGCACGTTTAACCATTTATTGTCGCGAGTCCGCAAGCCGTTCTCTTCAATCGTTTTCGCCCAGTGGTTTAGTACCCACAGCCCTACATAAGTGTGATTTCTGGCAGATACAGTTTGTCACGCCCACTCAACATTGGTTTCACATGTCAGTCAACTTGCTTCACACGATTCATTCATCACGTTTCTCAGGCGGATGCACTTAGTTGAATCCACAAGTTGATGTTGCTGTGAAACAAACGAGCTCGTTTCCTGCCGTAGCTATACTCTCAGAAGCTACCTCTTGTGGAGTGCAGGAAACGTTTCATGTTGGGCCTGGACAGATAAAAGGGTTTAATATAACCCTGTACTCAACCATTGACACCTACGTGCATCAGTAAGGTCATGACGGCTTATCTCCGTTGGTTATCCCCACATGACATTTTTCCAATTTTGTTTTATGTTCTGCCCGAGGTGTAAAATAGACATTTTCAGTTTTTTATTGTTAGTTGTCTGAAAGCATAAACACAAAAACGTTGCTTGACAGGATTGAAACGATTCAGTCAGTTTTGTGCGGCTAAGGTTGTGTAACTATTGCTAAATAAGTGCTTCAACTGCCTTTGTGCATCAGAGCATAATGGTGTGCTGATGAAAGCTGAGGTTAGAGCATAGAGATAGGCACAATGGCACACTCACCATGGTAAGGTACGCATTGCACGATTCTACACAACCGCTGGGTTTTTATAGGCTGATCCTAAAACGTTTAAACCTCGTCGTGATGAATGAACAACGATTTTGGAGGAAATTAAATTTCTATTTATCTGGTAATGGACTTAACCGTTTTGTGAAAAAGGTTGAACATCTGAAAAAATAGAGGTTTGAGGAAGTAAAATTTAAACAATTAATGCTGTGTTAAATGATATCTAGTCGCTTACTAGTACGTTCAGATCAGAAACGTGCTTTCGGAAAGATGCAAAGATTGGCTTAAAGCTTTCAAATCCCCTTTCTAGAAACTTCAAGTTGAATTTGCCTCGTCCAGATTTCTACTAGTTTTGCTCTATGAGCTAGCAGGCTCTTTGGGGTTCCGTTTGACTGCGAAATTAAATTGTTACTTTGGCTTTTTTCTGTAGTTTTGTGTTTTACTCAGATTGCAAATTTTAGTTCACTGAATGCTTGGTACGTGAAAAATTACAAGCGTCAATTTTTGCGGATTCTGTGTCTTGCGAGCTGCACTCAAATTCTGTCTTTATGCAGGAGAGGGTAGTGGAGATGCCGCAGCCACACCTGCTGATGGTGATGCTGTCGAGAGGAATCGCCTACTGTGCGAGAAAACCTCGAAATCGAACGAGAAGGTTACAGCAAGGTTTTTCTGCCAGTTTTCCACAAACTAGCATTTCATTAACGTTACAAATCATAGAGAATTTTCTGAAGCAGCTTCAAAACAATTAAATAACTTTATCATCTGCTTTCTTTGATTGAACACGCCAGTATGCATTCGCTAAAATCCTGCAACATAGCATATGTGCTACATGTTATTGTATGTGCTTTATCTTAGTCTTATTACGTAAGTACCATTCCAACTTCTACGATTTTGTTTCTAGCACTTCACCAGTTGGGAGCTGTTTTTAACGGGAAATATGTTGGACCGTCATTTCTTCTCCATGCTTTGCTACGAAAACTTTGCTTCGCTGCAACATCTTCCATACATTTTGTCAGGTATGCTAAAATACACAATAAGAGCTTTCTCAGAAATGTTCACTGCGTTTGCAATCTTTACTTTCAGTTCATCTTTGCCGTAGCTAAAATGGGCCTCATTTTGAAGCCCGAAACCGGCCCGAGCCAGACATTTATTTTTGCAGCCCGATTTAGCCTGAAGGCCAAATTTATCGAGTGAGTCAAGATATGCGCAACTGCGAGGTATCAAAAAACGTAGTGTGCGGGTGTAGCTGCGGGTACACGGTTTTATCACACCCAAAACAGCAAACACCTTGACCAAAACATTAACTAAACAAGCACAAACTCAGCTTGTTAGTCAGTGCTAATACTTCGGAATGTAATGCTTTTCAACATAAAAACAAACTATCACGAAACTATCCACAATGGCACTAGAGCCATCAAAGGAACTATTTAGGTAACCTAACAGGCATGAAACTCCGGATTGTAGACCATCGCTTCTTAACACAAGCGAAGAATCGCGTAAGTGATTGATCTTTTCGACGCAATGCCATGGCGTGCTAATTTCCTCATCACTCTCGCTTTCTGAAAAAGTGTGTGACACTAATCCGAGCAGAGAACAAAAGAACAAAGCTGTGTTTGCAAAAAGAATTAGCTGAAGAAAAATCACAATCACTTCACTCACACAAGTCACCGCATTGAGCAGAACAAATGCACTTCAAGAAAGAAAAAAATCGTTACTTCGAATGGTATAAGAAACTTGTGTATGCAGGCGCGAAATCGGCCCGAAACATTTTGACGAACTTAAGCCCGAACCCGGCCCGATCCGAAAAGCCCGGCCCGACTTACAACTCTGATTTCAACTCCATTTAGTACGCATTTGTTGATCAGTTACCATTCAGCTCTTCCAATTGCTTCAATTTTCAATACTTAAAATACGCTTTTTCACATTCGTGCACTTGGGTTAATATAGAGAAACATGTTCTTAGAACCTGGCGTGATTGCGAGACGGGGAATAGGAAACACGAATTGTCGTCAAAAATTGAAATGAATTATTTTTTGACCTGTTCGCTCTCGATGTTCTCCTTGCTGTGCAATAATTTCTACGAACCTGGCCACTAAGAACACCAGATTTAAGTAGCAAGCGGATAACTTTCTTTTACTAACAAAACTTTCGCCGCCTATAAACTGTTGTGATAGAATTGATGTTGGAGAATTCAAAGCTTACAAACCTGAAGAAGGTTAGCTTTAAGAGTACTTTGCGTTTTGCAAATGCAAATTTTCAGAAACAAAACTTGTGCGAAAGTTTTAAATTTTTTTACTCCCCTTGTTCCAGCAAACAAAGGGTTTTTACTTCTAAAACGTTTCAACATCGTAATGGCAGAAGCAGCGCAAGATATCACTTAATTCAATAGTAATTAGGGTTTTGTTTTTTCACTACATTTTTATGTAAAACCAACATTTTTTATTTTGAACATGTTAGAGGCAATGTTAATTTTCCATTCGATCACATTTTTTCAAACACGGTGTTCGTTTTCATAATTGCGGACGCTCTTGTGATCGTAAATACAATCTTCACTAACGTTCAGTGAGAACCTGATTGAAAATGGGTCTTTTTGTCTGTGCGACACTGTTTTTTGGCAGTGACTCTATTGCACTCACAGTATATCAGATATAGGAGTGCGTTCCTCTAGCAAAATGGGTGACATTGGCCTTTGAACATGGTCAAAATGAAAAATATCTTATTTTCATACCCCAAAACTTTTAGAAAGCGTCATTGTATTTGCAAAGCAATTCACCAACATTCCCCAGTTCGTTGCCGAAGCTATCTGGCCTGCGAGTATATCTTTGCTGTTTGACAAACAAGACCAATTGATCAAAACAAGCTAGCAAGGCGCATTTGATGTAACCATATCAGGTTTTGACGGTTGTGAGGTGTGCGAAACTGTTGACTTTTCAATCTTAACCGACTTCGTCGAGCTGTTTGGAAGAGAAAAAGTTGAGCAAATCGAGACGATGGATTTGTTCTAAAATCCAGGCGCAACACAAATATACATAAAGAGGAAAAGATCTTGTAACTGTTATAACACGAAGCACTGGAAATCGGTATATAGGCTGACATTGTGACAACGGACTCCCTTTGCATGGCCTTTGACCTAAACCGCAGAAAGTTTATATACATTAAGAAAATTAGGCAGTAAGTCACCCTACATCAAACTCAAATCAAACCCCTGCCAACGATGATCAAACATCCTCCAATAATGATAAACAAGAGAATTTCCAAACTCACATTGAGCACAGAAGAATTTGACAAAACAAAGAGATATGCCATAAAGTTTTACAGGAATGTGAACAAAATTACTAGTTGGCAATTCAATCCAAACGATCAGAAAACTGCACGAAAGAGGAAACAACAGCAGATAACCTTTTGGTTTTGTCTTCCAGCAAATATGCAGCTTCAGAAATCCAGGAGTAAGAAAACTTTTCAAATTAATTTGAGAGCAAGGAATAATTGACTGTTATAGCGTCGAATGGCCTAGTTGCAAAAATATGCAAAAATGCAAGCGTGTAAGTGTGTTTCACGACAATGCGACCTATGTCGTACAAAAAAGCAGATTGTTCTGGCCGTCCTATGCTAAATTATTAGCAGAAGCGGTAATGATAATGTTGTTGTCTGGCTCTTTCAATCTGTTTTTAACGCTTTACTTAACTAGGGGCAAGACTGCAGATGTTTTCCAGAGACAACTCGCATAAATAGTGTGATCGCGTCGAAGTAAGAGGAAGGGACTAAGAACGAACGTCGAGAAACAAGACTTTTCATGCACACACTGATTCGGGTATCATGTCGTGTCATGCATATGCAATTCTCAACAGAAATCTTGTCAGCGTGGCGCCACAGGGCCCGATATAGGATAACTAGAAGTCAGCTTGCAAAATGAACCAAGTTAAGTTGAATTTTATATAAAGCGACCTCGGTGAGGGTGGCGTGGACAAGCTGTCACAATGAACAAAACAGCTTCAAAGAAATGAGCGGCCATCCTTTTCTGCGTTATAACACATTTGTCCTTTTCTGTCGTGTTTCGTTAATATTAGCCCATGTTCGTGTTTTATATGTTGGCGTCAGATGAGCGTGGTTACGCACGAAACCTTGTGGAGTGAGATTTCCTCTACCGCATTTTTGCTCTTCCTGTAATTTTCCTCCACTGAATACTTTCCTTACTACACTTTCCTCTACTGTCTGTTTTCCTCTACTGCTTACTTTCCAATACAGCCTACTTCCCTGTACTGCCTACTTTTCTCTAATGCTTAATCCTAATGTCAACCCTTGCAACTGCAATTTTGTGCCTACCAGGAATTTTCCTCTACCTCAAATTTTTTAAGATTTCTCCTACAAGGAACGTTCTTCTGTCAGAAAAAAGCCATGCTCTTACCAAATTTTCTTCGAAAGCCAAAACATGTAGTTTCACAAGCATAATAGGTGTAGTACTTCCTTCGCTTCAATGTAAGGCTGCGAGACGTCTAAAATAATGCAGCTGTTCTCCTCTGACCCTGTAACCAGGATATTTGTTCACAGTATCTCCAGCTCTATGGGATACGACCTCGTATTTTTTTTCTTATTTTCCCCCAGCGCAGACAGTCTGTGCATGGATTAATAAAAGCCGCTAAGAACCACATCTTCTTTCAGAGCCTTAAGTAGCTTCCATATTTCATATTGCTTGCAAAAGAAATGGCTGTCCGTGGTATTTTGCCAACCGTCACAGCAGTTTGTGGTTTTGGGGCTCCCTTCGGAAGAAGCATGATGATGATTCCACAGCTCAATGGGGAACCGAGGTCCCCTTCAACCTGGACCATTCACCCAGGCTGTTTGAAAGTAAGCAAGGAGTTCATCAACGCGCTGAACAGTCTGAGGAAAATTCTTGCACAGAGCATTGAAGTCTTGTCTCACCTCATTTGGAGGAATGAAAGTAAGTGCAGCTAGGCTGTTGATCCAGAGCTTGACATTCAACTCATGGTCAAATTGCTTCCTGAGTCCAAGGTCAAGCACTTTGTGTACCTAGAACTGCGACAGGTAAAAGTAACAACCCTGAAACTGCACATTGGGGGAAGGATCGACCAAATGCGTTGATTGCAGCTTGTTAATGTAGAGCAGGATTCGGTAAGGACTGGCGCAGCTTATTTAATATAGCAAATGATAACATATGACAAAGTTTGGATAATGCCATTTTGCACAATAGGACACGGTCTCGAAACACAGTTGAAATATTCCAATGTTCATTTAAGAGTGTATCATACTCACTGAGCAAATTAAGCAATTCTGTGTAATTGCCGCTATTGGCTGAGGAATTGGATTCATCATGACCTAGGAGTGGAAGTTGTTGCTTTGTTGAGTAGGCCTTCAACCATGGGCGCAATTTGGTGGGGGACACGGGGGACGTGTGCCCCCCACTTTTTGAGATGGGGGGATATAATATGCAATGTCCCCCCCACTTTTTCAGATGGGGGGATATAATATGCCATGTCCCCCCCACTTTTTCTCTTCAGATTTTGTATTTGGAGAAGTTCCAAAAATGAAAGTGACGTTTGCCACGTTTAGCCTGAAGTGCTTCTCATGTTGTGCTTCAATAAAATGATATTTTAACATTTTTCAAGTTTCTAGAGACCGCGAAAGATGGTTGACTGCTTCTGTCCGACATTTTACCCTGTGTAATATACTGTTAGCAAGGTTATTTTCTTGAAACGGTGATAGTTTTACAGCTGCACATGTGGAAGACCACAGCATAGCATGGGACTTGGTTCGCGTAGAAATGTATCTGGTTTTGCTGTAACGTTGATTTTCACGTATTCAGAAACAGACAGCGTAAAATGTGATGATGCCAGTGTATATAAGCATACCATATTTTTGTGATCGAAAACCGGGACGCTTCAGAACAACGAGCCTTAGAAGGAAATCAAACAAGTTCCGGTACCAAATAAATCCTTTCAATAACCTATAATTGCAAAAAGAACACCCCCTCCTACTAGCCAACTTTACTGAACTAGCCAATGCGCTAACAATCAACCCATTATTGGACCAGTTACCCACTACAATGACGTATCAATTACCTTTACATCTAAAACAACGAAACAAGGTCACGCATGATTCTTGAGCAAAGTTGGTCAAACAGACTAATCATAGCATGCTAATATTCGTGTAGGGCTATGCTGTCTGACTGAATGCCTAACCGGGACTTTATGCTTGACCAATCGGGACGCCGGGACAAAGCCTTTAAACCGGGTCTGTCCGGTTAAAACAGGACGTCTGGTAGACCTAAGTGTGTATAATGTTAGAAAGTTACATTTTCACGCAACTATCTGCAAAGCTTTTGCCGAAGACAAAAGCAGCACTATTGTGGAGATTTAGTTTTAGGATGGGCAGTTTTGCAAAAGCCTGTCTTCAACCATTAGTAAATAGGATTTCACTCAACATGTTGGAGAACTATTTACCTAGCTATATATATTGACCTACAGCTCAAAACATAAGGACTTGACTAGGAATCAAAGATAAAATATACATTTATCCTCACTTGTAATGTCGCGACAATGGTGACCAACAAAACCAAAATATATTTTTTCGTGACTCTTACGCTTTGTGCTTGTGCTGAATGCATTGGTTCGTAAGTCATCTGATTTACTTGAGTTTAACCAAAAACATAATGCAGCAATATTTTCATGCAAGTGCGAAACTTCTGCTTTACAGGCAGGCCCGTAGCCAAGTGGGGCATTCGGGGGCAATGCTCCCCAATTTTATTGTGCCCACAAAATTTGTTTTAAAGATACAGTAAAAACTAAAATCTTGTCCACGTAAAAAATGTATTTCCTCCCAAAAACTTAATACCTGATCACACCTAGTTATGCTGGACATTATTTTCGTGTTAATCCGGTGAAACTTGTACATTTTTACCAATTACCCGCTGTGCATTTTTATTTCTGTTTAATCTCAAATCTATTTTCGTGTCGTTATGCATGCAGAACTCTTAGAATTAAACTTCTGACATTAACTTCATCCATTAAAATCTGATGTTCAACCTGAAAAATTGATTGTGGAAAGCCTGAGCTAAGTTGCATCACATAGAAAAGTCATAAGACAACAGTCACCAAACGATCAGGTATGCAGAAGTTACATTGTAGGCTAGATGGGTATGTATGCAGGGGCCAACAAGGGTAGATTGAAAGGATGCATCCACCACCTGGTAACGGGATATCAATGGAGATTTTGGTAGGGCTGCAGGCATGATGCGCAGTAGCACTGAAAAAATTTGTGGCTTTTCCAAGGTGCGGAAATGTGCAAGAAAAATATTTATCGTCTTTGTAACGTTAAGCAACTTCAACCGCTCCTTCTTGTACAAATGGGGTATGGCCCCCGCTGCGGCCTGTGAGTGTGGCGCAGGTGAACAAACCGTCGACCATGTTGTCCTCCAATGTCTAATCCATCGACCTCCCCATGGGCTGCATGGTCTGACGGGCTGGAAGATGAGACAACCGAA
>JGI24022J15233_10002396_pt1 | contig 17515 bp, 9 predicted proteins | sample Ectturendosymbi2_FD_15233 | JGI IMG/M metagenome (IMG submission 15233) | reverse complement strand
CGGCTGAAATGTAGATTGGTAAAAGTCAAGAGAGTTAAGCTGCTAGCAAAATCATCTGCAACCCTCGTTTGCCCGACACTGAAGACCCTCCACATTTGTCGCATTTGTTTTCTACACTTGTGACTCTCTTGCCGATGGATAAATTTCAAGGTTGGATTTATGTCGTGCGCAGTATTGAACGAAACAATCAATTTTGGAAAGAAATTAACTGAATACGTTTCACATAAAATACCAAGGTTATAGTTTAACGTTAAGCGTCCTGTGAGTTTCAGAATTTGAGCAAGAAGAAATCGCTGTATAAACTTCTGAAAATGTTGTTATAAGAATAGATGGAATCTCCACAAGAAATTTTATTGTGGTCCTTTACCTGTGTAGACCACAAATAAGATGTGGTTATCAGCATCGGTAAGAATGAAGATTTGTTTTGGGCATACAGTGGTTGCTGCATCCTATCAGCATCACGAGATTGGATTGCCCAACCTAACCAGAATGATCCCAACGGATTTTTGTTGTTCCTTGACGGTTCATAAACTAATTTTGTTTTGAAAGGCAATGTCACGCGTTTAGTCTAACAAAAATTTAAATATACAAAATTCATCGCCTGTTTTCAAGTACAGTTTCATAAACGATTTCACTTCATTAGTTGATGTAAGTAATTTATCATTTTAAAGCTATTGATGTTTCCAGGACAACTTCAAGTTTTAGTCAAAAATTAACCATGCTATGCAATGGTGTTTGACGATTCAAGCATCAAGGTTAAACTCTAATAACGATTGTAAACCACCAATCAAAGGTGTGCAAAGTTACTTACGCAAGCAAGTCTCTCACGAACTGCTTCATTCGACCCCAATTAACGGTTCCAATTGAAGAGGAGGAATCAAGCACGAACACAGCATCCATGACCGCGTATGGAGGGCATGGTCCTGCAATGGCAAAGTAAAGTTCTCACAAAAAGCTTTAATACTGTGGGTTTGCCCAGCTTAATATAGTAAAGAAGTCGGTTTTTCTGCAAACCAGTTTAAAGTTTAACAACGCTTTGACTCGTCTTTACGTTGTCAGTTAGTGACACCTTTTCGCATTTTGTGCTATTCAGACAAAACTTACTTGAGCAGCAAGGCTTGGGCAAACTCCATGTCGAGTCATTTCGGCACGTGTTCTCAGTTCTTGTTGCTGGGTAGACTTCGTAACCCTCGTCTAAGCATTGGAAGGTGCACGTCGACGGGGCGTTGTTACCTTGATCGCATGTTATGCTACCGTGCGTAAGATTACCTTGGTCCGGACATTGATTGGCTGAAATTGTAAGCGACGTGACGTCAAGGATGAAAGTGTAAAGAAACAGCAACCTTGATGAGGGAGGAAAAGTTGAGATGTGACGAACAGCAGCCATTGTGAAAAAATTTTTTTTCCTCATATAAATTGAACTTAACACCTTGTAGAGCCAGAACTAGTTTTCGTAACCAAACCACGTATTTAAAATAGCCCTGAAACGTGCGGTTTACTTGAAAGATATACATGTCAAAGACAAGATCAATTACTGTATAAACATTTTCCCAAACCTGGAAAACACCTTTCGTACACGTTATGAGATGAAATTTGGAGGCGATGCTAATTTTCTCTAGAGCAAACAATTGCTTCTTTCAGTTTATTTCGAAAGGCCAATGTTTCTATGAATGTCGGATTAATTGTTCTACTAAAATGTCACAGTTTTGTATCTGAAAAAATGGTTTTATCTGGGATTTTTGACACTCTCATTTACTCGATACGGATTTCTTCGTCGTTCGTCTGGTGCATATCTTTTGTGAATTTTTAACAGTTGAAACTTTAATGTATATGTTAGTGGATATTACAGACCGCTAGAAACCGCATAACGTAATATTTCTAATTACGCACTGAGAAGTCACGCTGCACTTACGTGTGCATGTAGGTGCAGGATTGTCCCAGACCAAGTTGCCTTGCGCATTCTCGATGCAGTTGGTGTAGAGAGGACCCACCCTCGAGTCGTAAGCGTTGTTGCAACCGAACTCACACTGAGAACCAAGGAAATTGCTGTCGGAACACACTCGGAAGCCGTTTACCGGTGTTGGTGCGTCCTGACATGCTTTTCCTGGAACGGCGAATGAAACGGTTTAGATTAAAGCATTACAGTTTTTTGATGTTTTTGAAGCATTAGCTTTTAACAATATCTCAAGCTTTGCCTAAACAAGAAGCAATCCGAATGCTCAGATAATCGTCTCTGCAGTATGCAATTCAAGGATGAGATTTCTAGTAAGTGGTCCGTTAAACTTTCCCAGATATGCATGGATTTATTCCGAAACATTTCTTTCACTTGGTGACATAGATGTAGTTGGTGTTAAAAGTCTTGTCAACGTTTCACTGATAGTAGACTGTTTTTTGCTAAACTTTATACAAACTAAACTAATACTAAAAAGAAGTCGGATATAGATAGTACCATTGAAATTTTACATTAAAAAACAAAACTGCTTTCACACTTCTGCACATGTTCCTTATCAAACGTCGCTTTTTTCTCTCAAATGCAAAATAATGGATTTTGACGTAAATACTACCACCTTCAGAATAAATACAAAAAACGAGTATGACAGCATTGAAAAAATTGAAATCCTAGCGCATTTTTACAAGTCCAAATGTTTCTTGCACGAATTGTTTGTTTTATGTTTTTTAGAGTTCGTAATGCTTTTTCTTGAAACATTAGAAAGGTTAGAACGTGTTCTATGCAAAGCTAGAACATCAATAAAGTGAAATTTGGAATTAATTTGGTAATACTTCGGTAAGGAAACGGCATTTAAAACACATGTTGTTTCAGACTCTACAAAAAACATTTCGCACTGGTTTGGAAAAATGAACAAGTGAAGCTTTAAAAATTACTAGTCGTTTTAACCAGATGTGCAGTATTTAATAAAACTACGCAAATCAATTAAAAAACAACAATTTTATAGGTTGATTGCATTTTCTTTCGTGAAAGATGGCCATTGATTGTACATTGCTGAGCAAAATTAGCAGCATCTGTGTCTTGTATTCTCTTTTCCTTCAGATGATTTGAAATGTTTATGGGACTTTTGTGAGCTAAATTGGAATTTTCAGGAAATATTCATCCATGTGCAGAGTGTGTAATGTGCGGAATGTGTAAGTTTGGACAGAAGAGATCCGAAAACTTTTTCGATGCGCTCTTAGTACTTACGAATACAAACTGCTGGAGCGTTTGACCACAACCCAAGAGCATCGCCGTTTGCGTCATCCACACACAATGTCTCCGTATTTCCACTACGTGAATAAGCAGGGTTGCATGTAAAGGTGCATACACTGCCGGCAAAGTTGCCATTTGTGCACGTGACATTTCCGTTAGATGGTGCTGCTTGCGGAGGTTCGCATGAGACAGCTGAAAAAGGCAGATCATTAAGCATGGTGATTTCTGAGGGCAAACGTGGACACGAGAGATGTTTTGTTTACGTTGGCATGTGGCCGGTAGCGATGACCAGACACCAAACCGGTCGCCGTTTCCGTCGTCCACGCAAGTCGAGACCGCAGTGCCAGCAAGTGCGAAGTTGGGATTGCAGATGAAGCCACACTGGCTGTTGTAGTTATTACCGTCAGTGCAACTGACTGCACCGTTGATTGGATCGGTGTACTGAGGCTGGCAGGTGATTTCTGACGAAAAACGAAAGGTTTACTGGCCATATGGTCATGTTTTTCTGCTTTGAGTTTTTGCATAGATTATGGAAGTCGCTCAAATCAGTCTTCCGAAGAATGCGATTGAAGAAGATAGGAAATTGAGTAAGTTTATACAAAATCGATTTTGTCACCGCTACTGACAGTGTGCATTGTATTGAAAGGATGCTAAAGTAGGCATGCGTTGTACAAGCCAAGATTTCTGAAACACTCGGAGGTTCTGGAAAACCGGTTGAAACCGAAATCTGGTTCAGTGAAAGAGTAATGACTGCCAGCATTGGACAGAAAGAAAAAACTGCCAGTCGTCTCACAGTTTGCAAACCATCAACTACAATCACCAAGCTGTCATGCACAGCTTTGACCGGAACAACGCAGAAAACATGCTCTACGAACTTGAACCACCTGAAATTCGCTGAAGAGTTACATGCTTGCATTGATCGTGCATGTAATAATCTACTCTACTCACGCTGGCAAATAGGAGCAGGATTTGTCCAGGTGCCTACAGTGTCGCCATTTCCATCGTCAACACACGTGGTAGTGCCGCTTCCTACTACCGCATAGCCTTCCACGCACGAGAATGTACACGTGCTTTGTGCAAAGTTTTGATTTGAGCAAACGACGTTTCCGTTGAGTGGACCGGATTGAGAAGGCTCACAAACAACCGCTGCGCAGTGAATTTTCAAAAACGATAAAGCTGGTGAATGGAATTGTAAACAAGTGCAGAACTTGACTTCAAACATGAAACCTACGCAAGCAAGACGGGGCGTCCGTTGACCAAACACCAGTCAAATCTAAATTGCCGTCATCCAAGCAGGTGGAAGCTGGACTGCCTACAAGCGAGTAGTTTTCAATGCACGTGAATGTGCAAACACTTCCTTCGTTATTGCCATCACTGCACGACACATTTCCGTTCGCTGGATCAGAGTGTGGTGGTGGACAGACTATTCCTGTGTAAGGAATGAAAGCCGGTTTTGCTAAGCGGTAGATTTCAGACGTTTGTCAACTGTTTAGATGAATGAAGAAAATACTTCTTATTCTGTGAACATTTGCCGAGCCCTGAAATGTTTTTCACCACCTTAGATGGATTTTACTTTTTTCACAATGTAAGAGCAGGAGGAACTTGATTGATCAAATATTTGAATAAACCAGAAAAGGCAGAAGGAGCATTGCTTTCTTTTACCGAAAACATTCTCTTGAAACTCGGAGCTCCTTCGTTTCCTTCCACAAAACCTCCATTTGGAATTTAAAAACCACAATATGGAATACCTCTATGTAAAAGTTTCACTTACGCTGGCAGGAAGGAGTTGGGTTAGACCACGCTCCAAACTGGTCGCCATTTCCGTCGTCCTCGCAAGTTGTTGTTGATTGTCCCACCAAAGAGTAACCGGCAGCGCAAACAAACTCACACACGCTTCCAGCAAGGTTTGTTTCCGAGCAAGATACTACTCCGTTTGCGGGACTTGACTGGGGCGGTTCGCAGGTGATTTCTGCGGAAGCGAGCAAAAAATATTGTACACGAATGTGACAGGACTTTGTTCACTTTTTAGTAACAGTCACACACCAAGTTTGAACTTAACGTGCGGATAATGCAATCAGCAGTTATAGTTTGGTACAACCACATCTCAAATGTCTCAAATTTCAGCTGCCCAATCAGGGAATGACGCAAAACGTGGTTTATAAATGAAATACTAACTCCAAATCGTAAGCCGTAAACTCCAACATGTGCAGTTGAATATTTATATTGACATAGTGTTGTTCTCCGTGCTTACTCGTGTAAAAGTGATAAATTGTAATACATGTTTAAACATAATTTGACCAAAGTGTATGTTCCACTTTCTGAATGTATCTTTTCCAGTTTCAGCTGCAATGTTTCACAGGACCATTTAACACTGTTAGTATGAATTCAATACTAGGTCGTTTCAATACCAATTGCCATGAGTGCTTAACGGCTAACGGTACATTTAAGGTTTTCAGCAGCATTTGCGGTGACATTTCAAACCGACATCCTTGAAATTAGGATAAAGCTCTTCCCTACTGTCATAAATGACGTTACATAAAAAACTTACGCTGACATACTGGTGCAGGGTTTGACCATACCCCCAAGCTGTCACCGTTGCCATCATCTAAGCAGGTAGACACTGAACTGCCAATGAGGGCGAAGTTGGCGTTACAGGTAAAAGAGCAATCACTGCCGACGTTGTTCTCATCGGTGCAGCTAACTACTCCATTGCCAGGAGCGGTGTGGGATGGTAGGCAAGTTATACCTGACAAAATAGGTGATACCTCAGATCTCAGATTTAACGTTGACTATTTTAAAACTACGAAGCATGAGCCGCTTACTGTGTGCGCTACTTGACACGCTTTTAGTTATTGGTATAGGACGAAAACTTACGTTGACAGCTCGGAATGGAATTGCTCCACACACCCTGTGCATCTCCATCGAGGTCATCTTGACAAACCCGGTTCGTGCTTCCAACCAGGGCATACCCAGCATTGCATGAAAACCTGCAAATAGTAAAAGAAAACTGATGACTTCTTGGACTATGTGGATTTTGTCAAATTCTCAAAAATGCCGAAAGAGTTAAATAACGCTCAGGCAGCAACTACAAAGCGAAACGAAGATCGACTTTTAAATGAAGTGAATGTTTTACGGCTTTATGACCGAGAGCATAAACAATATGAATGCTTGTTGATATTTCAAGATACAATTCATTGCTAGTGTTTTGCTTTCCAATTCAGACCTTCAACATGCAATGTTTGCCACAACCAGCATAGCACAGGTTCACACAACGTACATGCAGTTACTCCCCAAAGCATTGCCATTGTTGCAAGTAACACCTCCGTTTGATGGAGCTACTTGCTCTGGAGAGCAGGTGATTCTGACACATGTGGGTGATTCGCTGCTCCACAGGGAATTTTCCTCTGCGCGATACATGACAAACTGTTAACAGCTTAAATCAACGCCTTATGTGCTTTTCCACAAAATTTTAACAGTGCTATCAATGCCAACATTGCTTCCTTGCAATTTTGCTAAAAAAACATATAACGCAGCAATTCCGAACACCTTCATTTTTAGATCAGTTAATTTACTTTTGTCGCATTATTAAAAAAAATAGCCCCACAAAGAGGCTGAATCAACTCATTTTATGAGAAAATATAAGGATGTTGGCTTTGTCTGCCCATAACATTACAATATATTTTGGAACTTCACCAAAATATATTTCTGAATTTTATTGCTTTGTACTGTTTTCATATTAATCAAGCATTTTTCAGTTCCTACTTGGGAGAAAACTTACGACAGGTAGTTTGCCGGACTCCGTCGAGATAGAAACCAGGGTTGCATGTGTACGTGCATGTACTTCCGACTTGGTTAACGTTAGAACAACTTACTCCTCCGTTTGCTGGGGCTCTCCGTGGGGGGACGCAAATGTCAGCTAATAAGACAAAAAATGTTATCTTTCAAAGTTAAAATAATTTTGTTGCACTGCATAACTGTGAGGTTAGTAGTTTATTGAAATTACAAAATGATAAAGACATTCACAAATTACAAGAGATCAATACTAAGATCGACTGTTATTCGAATCCAAACCATGCCGCAAGAGCGCATGGGACATTCCTTTAACTGCTGTGTTCTCTCTAATTTGGTCGTCCATATAGGATTCGACGTAAATAGTTTAAAAATATGATAAACAATGTTGATTTGTAGCCACATTTCAATCCGTTAACTGTCGTCTGAATTGGTTAAACCATAACTTTGTCGCATTTTGCGCTAGCCAGACAAGTTCGCCCAGTTTAATGATCGATCATGACAACCGTTACCACCCCCGGTAATCAGATTAATTGAAGCTAAACTATGCAACGGTTCACTCGTGCACGGCACGAAAAACTTAACCCGACTTTCCGCAATGAGCCCGAGGCTATGATCAGTACGTTAGCGCTCGGCTGAACAACCCGTGCGGTATTGCGCCACTGCCCTCCGCCTCATGGTGCTGGCACGGAACGTCATACGGTGAATTAAACTGTGATTGGATGGCAGACAAGTGACTCAGATTTTTTCGAAATGAAGCACAGGAAGTCTCAAGTCTAACGTTGTGCCGAAAATTACTTGTATGACTACAAGCAAAACGTCGCTTACGCTGGCAAGTAGGAACAGGATTGTCGTAGGCTACAGAATTGTCTGCCCCTCGGACGCAGGTGCTTGTGGTAGATCCGACCAGGCGGTAACCTGAGTACAAAGCAAGAATGGAAATGTTTGGCGACATCAGCAAATTTCATAAAATGAGCCTAAAACTATTGCCACTCCCAAAGTGACTGGTATCAAATGTCACGGCGCGTAAACCGTGAGACGGATTCGAAGCAAATGCTTAGAACAAGTTTCCAACTTATTTGTCACTTAATCATTTAGTTGACGAGCTATCATCAAAAACGATTTTCTGAAAGTCACATGATGGCAGTAGTGAGGAACAAAAGGCCTTCAGTGGTCGTCGCGCAAGGCAACAATCAACATGAGGCAATACAAAGCAGTATTCTACGGCAACCGGCAATATCGTTTTGTACGTATGACAAATCAGAAATGGTGGAAAGGACGAACTCTTTCCACGGTTCGCCTTCTTGAAGAATGGGTGGACACAGTTACATTCCTCCAGTAAAACCTGTGCTTACCTGTGTTGCAAGTAAATGTACAGACTGAATTTTCCGCTCCTTCCGAAGGTTGACAGTTTTTCTGTCCGTTCGGCAGAGCCGGCAAAGCAATGCACACTGCGCAAAGCAAAGTGAAAAATTTCAATCAATTGCCAACAACCTGCCGCCAACTATCTAAATCAGTTACAAACAAAGAATACCAGCAAATACATTGATACTACTAAACGCAGTTGCTTTTCTCACAAGCGTATTTTTCCGTTTGTTAATTGCAAACTGGGAAAAATTCACGCAACGTCACGCCAACTTGCGATTGAAAACCATAAAACAGGTTCGTAACCTTTTATATGAAGATCCTGCACTACGGGTGCTCAGCAGATTCCATTTTATAATGAAATTTTCAACATTGATTCTTGAAACACCCTTATGTGAAAAAGCTCTGCTTCAGGGCAGCGGTTGCGCCTACACTTGTTATAGAGAAATTTTCTGTATAGCAATCTCGTCCTTTTTAATGAAATTCGACATGTTCAAACGATAAACATGCGCACGGCTTTAAGCAACGTTGTCCACACTACTTTACCTCCAAGGCAGCTTAGCAATGGTTCATTGCAAGCGTCTGCACTACAGCAACATCTGCACACTGTGTGGGGGACTTTTGGATTGCATTGAGTGGGAAACCACGCAGCCCGTGGGTTCTAAAAAACAAAACCGCATGTTTAGGTTTTAAGTTTGGCAGAAATACACAACGTTCAACATGGATGCTCCGTCTTAATCTTCACTTCCTTGGTTAAAAGAATTTCGTTCATCGAACATTCATTCTTGTTGAATGCTAAAACAAACACTTTGGCAAAATTGTCAAGGCAGCTAGCAACTATTTAGAAGGGTTTGGTAAAAACGCATGTACCACATGTTGATGTCTAACTGCATTTTTCCGTAATTCCATGAACAAGCAAATAAACTGAACAAGGAATGAATGAATTAACACCTTGAGTCTTACTTGTCAACACCAAAGAAGATATTCTACGTAATTTGAGGCCAGTGCTCCAAAATTAAATTTCAAGTTTGTTGAGAATTCAGCGCACCTGAATGTAGTTGTTGTCGCAGGCGTGAGCTTGTTTGCACATCTTCGTGATCCGCATTCCAACGTTGTCGGTCCTCACCTCATTTTGACATGCGCCCTGAAAATGTATGAAAATTAGCAGCAACCTCCACAAACATTTTCCCCTCGGGGAGCGCATAATCGTTTTTGTAAGAAGTCTCGTATCAATATGTTTTACCTTAAACCTTACGTAATGCGAGATTGAAATGCGCCATATTCTCAACTCAACCCTGCCATGAAAACATCAAAATTATTTTTGAGGGCTGTTGAACCGTTTTGCTCAAGGTTGTTTATTGAAATAAAGTGTATCTTGAATTTTGATGCTTCATATTTTATTCCTGTTGTGCAGACGTTTTTTCGCACTGGCAGTTCGTATCTACCACAGCATCTTGATTTTTAGGAGGATATTAATAAAAAATTGTAAGGCAATAACAACCTCACTGATTTGTGGGCAATAAAACAGCTTTCGTCGTTATCTTCCAACAAGCAAGGCATAAGCAACCGGACAGTCTCTCAAGTAGGTACCATAAGTTTGAAAACTAATTCGTGCAGTATTTAGTTCACCTGGCTCGCTTGGCATTCTCTTAGTTGCCCTTTCTCCTGGCACTCGGCGTTGGTTCGTGCGTTTTCGCAAGTCCAGCATTTCAGCCCTGCAAACAAACAAACCCTTTTATTTTCACACAATCACATGATTCAGTTCTGAAAACTGGAAGATCGACTTTCAGAGAAAAGACAAATTTTTTTGACGATTTTCGTGAGATTGAAGCCTAACTGTAAGAAAAGTATTTGGAAATTTTTCAGTAAAGACTTGCAAAAGCAACGTAACTTTCTTAGATAACTAATGCTAACAAAACTAAAGTCCAATTCTTTCTTTTTCCTATTTCAGGTAAATAGCATCATTAGACCTCTTTCCATTGAGCTTGAAAAAATATAGATGCAGTTGAGCACTGTTAGGTTGTATAGGTTACTTTTTGTTAGATTCAGCACTTAGAATTAAAGCAAAAGCGAAAAGTTGCGGATTTGTCTGACTTCATTATACACGAAACGATTCTGCCATTGGACGCCATTCCGCGCACAATAAGCGCTCCGCTGAAAAAGGCATTTTACGTGACGCCAAATGATGTCATCGATCAAGGATTTGCAGCAGAAGTGTTGCACAGCCGCGAACCGCTAATAACCATCTTGACAGCTCAGTGTTTATTAAATACTTTAAGGCTTTATAAAAAGTCCATGTAGAGCAAGCCAGAAGCCATGAATTTTTTAGCCTGCGGCAGCATGTTGTCGACTTTCTTTCAACTATTGCAAATGTTTATGGCACGCTGAACACAAGCAACGTCGTCTGATTAACATGATCCAAGCAATGCTTCTTTACATTGAAGCTAGCCCATGTTTTCAACTTCTAACCACTGCAGTGTAATTCTTGTTTTCTTTATCTTGAGTCAGGCTAGACAAAGTCAACAATTGAACAAGTTTGAAATTTGTCAATGTGATATAATTTTTTTCAAATTGCGTGAAGTGATGCTTACTACTTGCTTGCCTATGAGAGTGAAATGTACTGACACAAAAGTTACATTTGGAAAAACTGCAGAAATACTTCATTTTAATTGGGTTGGAAATTGCAGCCAAACGCAAAAACAACGACCTTCACTGTTTACACGTAGCTCGCAGTAGATATTGGTTTCATTTCAAGGAAAATGTGTGACTTCGTTGCTAATGTTGTGATGAATGATTGCTACTTAGTGATCGCCTCAGCAATTACAGCGTCTTTCTAAAAACAAGTAGTTTCGCTTTGCGGCAAATCAAGTGATTTTTTTAAAAGTAATTCATATTTTTTTCTGCAGAATTTTGAGATTCACAATTCATTGGTGAAAGTTGAAAATATCCTGTCAACAAAATTAGAAGGTATTCAATCCTTGTTTTGTGAATTTGTGTTGAAATGCTTGCATGGTACATTTTTTGGCTTCAGAATAAAAATTAATATTGAAATAAATGGCAATCGCTGTTTCAAAAACTTATGGCGGGAAACAAATGCAGCGGCAAAGAAGTAAATCGGTAAAATAATTTTATTTATCTTACACAAAACCATGCCGCTTTTTCATAAGTAGTCCTTTTCTGGCTTAATTGTGGTTGCAGACAAATTCTTTATTTCTTCAATACAAATCAACATCCCTAAAAGCGACAAAATTATCTCGGTTTCATGCCAATATCTAATACGATTCTGGAACAAATGAAACACTTATACAAAAATTTTTATCAGTCAATGATTACTTTCTATTGCTTAATATTTTCTATTTAATTACTCCAAACCCGTTGCAAAGATGTTATGTAACGAGCAACATAGCGCAAAGTCTCATTTAGCTTATTAGCTTTAACATTAGCTGGTTAAACAACCGATAAGACATGTTGATTCGAAGTATAACTATAGCAACAGGGACCATAACTTTGTAACCTACGCATGCGATGCTCCTCCCATCGATAACGCACTCAGTATTAAACCAAGTTACTTAAATAACCCTGTTTTCTGTTCAGTTTGCCTGATCTCCGGTATTTTCACGTCTGTCAAATCATTCTAGTTGTAATAACTTGACTGTTTACTTCGCAAGATATTATCTAAATTACGATTAGCGTTAATTCCAAAATTTGTTTTAGATGACATTTGAGAAGACAGAAGAAATCAGGTAAAGAAATTATGAAAATTCATTTTCAAGCAAGAAAATACTTTTTTTTAAATGCTGCGACGGGAAGCAGCTTGAGGAACTCATAGTCATATAACCCTCCAATCTTTCTGTGCGTTATAAACTTAAAATTGGTTATAATGTTAACATCACAAGCTGTGCATAGAAATCCTGTTTTCGAAAAACGGCTGAAATTAAAGTTCTAACAAATTTTCATTCAGTCTCGCAGCAGTTTGTCAACGTAATTGGAGCCAATATGGAAAAACAACGAAAACCGTTATTTCCACTGCAACCGCTTTATTAACAGAAAAACAAACCGGGCATTTGTGGTTAAATGTAAGTGGGTTTTCTATTTTGCAAAAGAACTTGAAAAACCTAAGTTCCAGAAAAAACGTGACAATATGCCCGGGAAAAATATTTTGGTTATTGCGAAAAAGCAAATAAAACATAAGAATTTGTTAATATGCTGCTCTAGCTACGTTTTATCTTTGCAAGGATATGCTATACAGACCAAGCTTTCAGGTTATCCATTCCTTTTGTAAATTAATAAACAGTCTGCGAACTCCATATAACTACTTATTTTAATATTTCTTACCATGAGCAGAAGCCAGAACAGCGAAGGCGACCGTAGTGATACAGAAAAACTTCATCGTGATTTACTCGTCAGAAGTGATGCCTCATCTTCTGGACACTGCCTTTTATAAACGACCACCCGGTCAATGTAAGCTGAGCGTGCGCTCGGCCCGCCTATCAGCTTTTTTCCAATGCATCACGTGACCCCACGATTTCAAAACCGCGAAAATAATTTTTGTTTTTTCCGTTAAAGAAAACCTGTTGCACACGTTTCTCAATATGCCCTGCAAATTAGAAGCATATTTGTCTCCTATTTTTCATGCTTTGAATGGTATTCAGTAATTTTTGCTAGGAAATTATCAACTTTTTTCACAGTTCTTCGTAACAAACATTGCAGACGCAAGGTATAATACAGTATCTTTCTCTGCCCACGACCTGTCGTCGACGATGCAAGGTTATTACAGTTCGGTGGTCATGTGTCGCAATGCCAAGCATATGCGGATGCATAACAAGATTACGAAGAGCTCAGCAGTTCCAAAGTTTCTGCGTGAGAGCTTGATTCTGCCGAATAGGATTTTTGAAGTCACGATTGTTCTTTTCAACTTGTGATCAGTTTTCTGTTTATAAATAGTGTAGTTTTAATCAGACGAAGCGCCTTTGTCGTTTACAGGATTCTATTTTTTAGTTCACGGTTGTCCACACCGCACGTCTTTGTCATACGTTTACGGCGCCAGCTCCTGTCTACACGCTCAATCGTCGGTCGCCCGAAATGGGCTTGCTCAAGACGAGGATGAAGCGTGGGCGATTGTACACAAGGACCACAGCTCAACTGTCAGACTCACACACAGTAATTACGTGCTGTGCATAGTCGCCATAATAGAATTTAAAAGGCGTAACCGCCTACCGAGTCATCAGCACCTGTAGTTGGTTTCATTAAAAGACCAAGACCGGGTCTCGCTTGCTTTGCCGGTGAGAAGTTTCACAACGATTGAAATAGTTCGAAAAAGAAGCCCACACAATGATGAACGTCCTCTCAGTAGACAAATCAAGATAATGTCCTCCTTAATCAAGCACTGTTGTGGTGTTTACCTTTAGAGCAAGGTACAAAGCCACCATTTGGGGAACGATTCGCCCTGCGGTGTGTCTTGCACTGCCAGGCAACGATACCTACTTTTTAGCTATCGCAAAGCACCAAGGAGACGTACAAACCCACTCTTAATTAGGTAATAAGCAGGTTCGCCTAAACTAGTGCGGTATCTTATCTTACTTGTTAGCCAAGAGAAGCAGTGATCAGCAATTTCTCCATGATATGGCTGTTTTCTTGGTTAGTTTGTAGGAAAGCTGCTTGGTGGCACTCGCAGGTATTTGTTTTTTACCCTATAGGCTCACTTTTCGCGATAAACACTCCATACCGAACGATGATTATTGGCCTATCTGCTGCGGGGAACTCTGCAGTTATACAAAAGCTGTCAATGTTGGCCTTTGGTGGAACTTGGAAATCTTGCAAAACTGTACAAGAAACAAGATTTAAATCGCATCAAATCATTGTTGAAATGTTGTTTCTTAAGTAGTGAATGATTCATTGGTATAAGCGACAAAAAATAGAACTTGTGTCAAAACGCATACTCGATACGAAAAATGTGTGACATCGTAAGCCTGTAAAATTGGCCAACATCACTAAATTAATGAGTTTTATCTAATGAAGTTCTGAAATTAAACTTTCTTTCTCGATGATGAATTTAACCAAAATGTTTCTGTTCTAATTTTATCTTGATTTACTTGTGCATGCCTCAGGAAGCTGTGTGTGAACAGCAGTGGTCAATGAAACAACGGCAGCTTCGCCAAATAGAACATTTCTCGAGTTGCTGAGCGACGCAAGTTTTTCATCGTTGTGGATGATGCCGAGTAGATGGAAAAGCTGGACCTTGTGCTGGATGGACGTCGATAGGGAACTACTTGTAGCTGCTTTCAAGCTTTCACTAAAACTTTTAAACCGAAGATTCGATTATTATCTACAGTACATTGTGAATGTCTTTGCTGCAGGAGCTTTGTGGTCAGAAACATCACTTACGATGGCCCAGGGAGTGGACCGATAATTACAATACTTCGTTATAAAATTTTAACTCATAATTAAATTTCAGTGTAATATTGCTCGATTGCTGCCTTCTCACATATTGATTGACATTTACGTATATTTTTAAGGTTTTGTGCCGGTTTGTTGAGCAGATGATGTCAGGCTTTACAGTGTGACTAAGATGGAGACAGCATATTTTGATATTAATAACGTAGCCTTCTTTGCGTAAATGTTTTACTGTCACAACGATTGCAATCCAACACATATTCTGGAAGCATCTCGTTCACTGAATTGGTTAAGTAACCCGTATCAAATGTTTTCAAAAACGTGGTCACAGATTTATAAATATTTAACCAAATCGCCCTCTTCGAGGAGTCGCAGAATTTTTAACTATATTAAAAAACAAATGACTCACAGACTCTTCGACTTTAGATGATGACGCAGCTGAAAAACGTAAGACAGGCCCGTGGGGATGTGCACCTCACTCGTGGGGAGAAAAGCTAAATGCGGTTGCGTGGCCGCATCAAATGCCTGTCTCTTCAGCAATTTCAGATTTGAAAAAATACCACAATCTTCTCACTGAATCGCTCAAAGTAAAAACTGCGTGCGTCAGGATGCATGCGTACGTTGGCGCGTAGCAAGTAGTATGGAGTGAAGTCAAATTCTCCCCACCACAAGTTTCAAGTTCAGTCAGGGATATATCGGATCTCTTAAAATGAACACAAAACAACAGTGCAGTGACGGGCATATTTGCAAATTTGACCTATTTGTCACAAAACTTGAATGTTTTGCAGTAACATAGCTGCTGTCGCCGCCGTAAACCTATTAAAATAAACATTAATTCCATTTGAAACACACAATATGGTGTTTGTTACACATCAAAACCAGTCATTTTTATCTCTCAATCTTATTTACAGCAGCTGATGGCGTTCGTGTGTTCTCATTTAATCTTGCTATCAAAAGATGTACAGTGTTCACCATAAACGTTTTTCCACAGCTCAAACAAATTTACATGGATTTGTGGGTTTTAGTTTCTCCACACCTTTGAAATGAAATAACTCATCATGATAACTACATGTACACGGGCATTTACTCATCTGTAAATAGCGTTTGTGTGTTTGTTTTTACCTTGTCTTTTCCTTTCACATGACTGATGGTAGTACTGAAGGTTGTCATTCAGTGTTTTTAGACGAGACGACCTCGTGGTCTTTCCCGAACCAGTAAATATTGTTGCTTGTGTGGAACTTTGTTCCTAAAAACGCTGTAACTTCCGCATTATAATCTACACAATGCTGTACGATCAAAAAATCCTATATACTACTGCTCCATCAAAAGTTTGCAGGAGCATTTTAGGCAAGAAAAATAAAATGTAGCACTGAACAATTTTCACTTCAGGCTGCTGGTCAATACCAAAAATTTCAACTAAACACATGTACGTATTGATGCAGTATTTTCGTGTGCTTGTCAAAAATGGAAAGTCAAAAACACCAACCCACCGATCTGCTAATGGAGTGAATTTAGTAGAAAAATTTTCTGTGTGCACATGCAGCTTGTTAGGAATTTTCATTTATTCATCCTAAAGCAATTATAACCGATGTAAAAATTTTTCAAAAATTGCTTTGTTTCTTTTTATTTTTCAGCAAAAACGCCGTTTGTGAAAAGTATTTAAAACTACAGTAAGTCTTCGGAATAAAGTACATTTTGCTCTTCTAAAACAATCGTTAAGTGAGGCTGGTGATGATCTTCACTCTCAAATATCTACACAAAGTTACATGCATTTTACGAACGTTTTCCTGCCTTTGGTGCACTAAATGATAGTGAAGATTTCTACAAACAATACACAAATGCATCACACTGGCAACATTTAGTAAACTGTTTGCTGCTCACGGACAGTATTGTTGTTTAACCATGCTTTAATGCGCGAAAGAGTTATTTTTTAAGGTCCGACCGCGGTGCATTTGTGGTAAGTTATAATCCGTCATATATCACTTTTCCAATTTTAGTTTGGTTTGCCACCCTGTAAGCAAGATGTGTACAAAACCTCTTTCGGGTAAGACGAGTTTCAGCAAGAGGTATGCTACAAGCAATCTTGTTATAGATATAAAAGTTTTTGTTTGAATGAATATTTGGTTGTCTTCAACGTTACGTTCTAAAAAGCATAATACTGGGTGAGGGAGACGCCTGAAAGACATTAGGGATGTTTATAAATCTCCGTAAAATCGAAAATAATGAATACATCGAAGCATTTATTCTAAACATAAAATAAAATATATGTATCTTAAATTCTGTGAAATCCCTACGTGGCATTTTTGCTGCAGCAAAATGATTTTATCTTCTCAGTTTTAGCAGAACAAATCCAAATATATAGTACGAACGTTCACCCCCGTTTTCGCACGACAGTCAGCAAGATCAGCAAAAGAGGTGAATCACAAATAACGGACAATGAAGCAATACATAGTTGAACTACGGCACAGACGGCGCTTCTCACTATCGTGCGCAAATCTGTTTAGGTGCGAAACCATTAGGCGTCACTATGACGTATGGAACGTGGTATTTATATGTTGTCACGTGCAGCTTTTCAAAACCTTAGATATTATTCTTCATATTATGACATATTTTCACATGACCATGGCCTTGCGCACAATCGAAAAGAGTACGGAGAATTCTTTTGCATCACACTGGTTGTTTCGACAATTCTAACTAATTTTGGACATGATGGGTTTGAATGTCTGACTACTTGATGTCAATTATTATTTTTTTTTTTTTTTTCCC